>ERZ1026858.48-NODE-48-length-59476-cov-33.579425_pt1 | contig 59476 bp, 38 predicted proteins | sample MGYA00380159_ERZ1026858 | MGnify/ENA primary metagenome ERZ1026858 (study PRJEB33269, sample SAMEA4719795) | human gut metagenome | biome: human-associated habitat; feature: organic feature; material: feces | place: Cameroon | collected 2013-10 ...
CTGCTTGAGATTTATTCTCCCACGGATTCCACAGATATTCACAGATTTTATATATTCCAATATCCGTGCTCCTCTGTGCTATCTGTGAGAGATTGCCTCTGCTGCTTGAGATTTATTCTCCCACGGATTCCACAGATACTCACAGATTTTATATATTCCAATATCCGTGTTCATCTGTGCTATCTGTGGGAGATTTCCTCTGCTGCTTGAGATTTATTCTCCCACGGATTCCACAGATATTCACAGATTCTATATATTCCAATATCCGTGCTCATCCGCGCTATCTGTGGGAGATTCTTTCGCACCCAATATTCGTGCTCATCTGTGCTATCTGTGGGAGATTCCTTCTGCTGCTTGAGATTTATTCTCCCACAGATTCCACAGATTTCACAGATTTTATATATCCCTGTATCCGTGTTCATTTGTGCTATCTGTGGGAAACTCCTTCGCCCCCGATATCCGTGTTCATCTGCGATATTTGTGGGAGCCATCCTCTGCATCTTAAGATTATTCTCCCACAGATTCCACGGATTTTCACAGATGCATCTTGAGATTGTTCTCCCACAGATTCCACAGATTTTCACAGATTTTATATATCCCAGTATCCGTGTTCATCCGCGCTATCTGTGGGAGACTCCTTCGCACCCAATATCCGTGCTCATCTGTGCTATCTGTGGGAGCCATCCTCTGCATCTTAAGATTATTCTCCCACAGATTCCACAGATATTCACAGATTTTATATATTCCAATATCCGTGTTCATCTGTGCTATCTGTGGGAGATTCCTTCGCACGACGATGGAAGCTCTTATTCCTTCATCGACAGCGAGATGCGGCCTCTGCGCTGATCTACTTCCGTCACTCTCACCACCACGTGCTGGTGTAGCTTCACCACGTCGTTCGGGTCCTTCACGTAGCGGTCGGCGAGTTGCGAGATATGCACCAGTCCGTCGTGATGTACACCTACGTCCACGAAGCAGCCGAATGCTGTTATGTTGGTGACGATGCCGGGGAGGAGCATTCCCAACTGCAGGTCAGCCACCTCATGCACACGCGGGTCGAACTCGAAAGCCTCCACCTCCTGTCGCGGGTCGCGTCCAGGGCGCTTCAGCTCCGCCATGATGTCCGTCAGCGTTGGCATACCCACCGAGTCGCTGACGTATTGGTCCAGGCGGATGGTCTTCTGCATCTCCTTGTTGTCTATCAGTTCTCGCACCGTGCAACCCTTGTCAGCTGCCATGCGCTTCACGATGTCATAACTCTCGGGATGCACGGCGCTGTCGTCAAGCGGATTGCGTGCGCCCGGTATGCGGAGGAATCCGGCACATTGCACGAATGCCACCGGTCCGAGGCGCGGCACCTTCTTCAGCTCTGCACGCGAATGGAACGCGCCGTTCTTCTCACGATATTCCACGATGTTCTTTGCCGTTGTGGCGTTCAGACCGCTCACATACATCAGCAGGTGACGGCTTGCCGTGTTGAGGTTTACACCCACCGTGTTGACGCACGACTCCACCACCATGTCCAGGCTCTTCTTCAGCTCGCCTTGGTCTACGTCGTGCTGGTACTGTCCCACGCCGATGCTCTTCGGGTCTATTTTCACCAGCTCCGCCAGCGGATCCATCAGACGTCTGCCTATCGACACCGCGCCGCGCACCGTGACGTCCTTGTCAGGAAACTCCTCACGTGCAGCCTCTGAAGCCGAGTATACAGAAGCGCCGTCCTCGCTTACCACGAAAGTCTTAATGTCTTCATTCAGTCCTATCGACTTGAGGAACGCCGATGTCTCACGGCTTGCCGTACCGTTGCCCACGGCAATGGCCTCGATGTCGTAACGCTTCACCATGTCGATCACCTGACGAGCCGCCTTCTCGCGTTCGTTCTTCGGCGGGTGCGGATAGATGGCTTCGAAGTGGAGTAGGGTGCCCTGACTGTCCAGACACACCACCTTACATCCCGTGCGGAATCCGGGGTCAACACCCATCACGCGCTTCTGTCCGAGAGGAGCTGCCAGCAGCAGCTGACGCAGGTTCTCCGCGAAGACGCTGATGGCGGCAGCCTCCGCTGTCTGCTTGCTCGAGAGCGCAAACTCCGTCTCCACGGAAGGCTTGAGCAGGCGCTTGAAGGCGTCGTCGGCAGCTTCACCCACCAGTCGGCTACACTCTCCGCGTCCCAGCACATATTGGCGTCTTACCTTCTCCTTGCAAACGTCGTCGTCAGCCGAGATGCTCACGCGCAGAAAACCCTCCTTCTCGCCACGGCGCATGGCCAGCAGTCGGTGTGACGAGCAATGGCGCAGAGGTTCGGAAAAGTCAAAGTAGTCGCTGTATTTCTGCGCACCTTCCTCTTCCGCCTTTGTCTTCACCACCTTCGACGTGATGACCGCCTCGCGCTTAAACACTCCGCGCACGGCACGTCTGACCTTCTCGTCCTCATTGATGGTTTCGGCTATGATATATTTGGCACCCTGCAAAGCGTCCGCCGCCGACTTTACGTCACCCTTGACGAAGCGTTCCGCCTTACCCTCCGGGTCGTTCTCGCGCTGCAGGAGGATAAGTTGTGCCAGCGGTTCCAGTCCCTGCTGACGAGCGATGTCCGCCTTAGTGCGTCGTTTGGGCTTGTAAGGCAGATATATGTCCTCCAGCTCCGACATGTTCCAGCATTGGTCAATGCGTCGGCGCAGCTCGTCAGTCATCTTTCCGAGGTCCTCAATAGTGGCTATGATGGTCTGCTTACGCTTCTCGATGTCTATCAGCTTCTCCCTCATCAGGGCGATGTCCGACACCTGCACCTCGTCCAGTCCTCCCGTCCGCTCCTTGCGGTAACGGCTGATAAACGGAATGGTGCAGTTCTCTTCCAGCAACTCCAGGGTGTTCTCCACGCCGCGCTCAGGAAGCGAGAGGGCGTCAGCAATTATCTTAGTAAAAATATTCATCTTCTTTGTTATTGTCTGTAAACTCTAAAAAAAATGCAGACGTAAAATTACAACAATTCTTTTAAACCTCCAAGGAAGACGGAAGGAATTGGGAGAATAAAATGTCTTCCTGTCAAAAACATGTCTTCATGTCCGCCATGCAAATATCGTACAAAAGAGTAAAAACATGTTACAAAATAAAAATCAATTCTAGAGAATCCAAAAGCTGTTTTTATGGTGTTTTGCTGTGCAAACAGCACCCGCGCATAACGATAGCGCCACTTTTACACTACAATAGTGCCACTATTAGAGTGTAAAAGTGGCGCTATTGCATGATAAAAGTGGCACTATTGCAGTGTAAAAGTGGCGCTATTGCAGCAAAAAACGGCTCTTTTGCGAATCTGATTTCATAATATTTCTTCAGAAAACCGCATAACACACTGTGTATAAGCACATTGTCTCCAAACGCTCAAAACTCAAGAATTTCGCACCAAAGATTTTGTTGTGCGCTCAGCTCATAGTATTGAGCATTAGAAATACAAATATTGTCAGGCAAACTAACCGCCAAACAGGAATTTTATCAGCGAAATCCGGTTAGGAAGGGCTTTGACAAAAACCTTACTCCACATACCGCTTATGGGCGCAAATCCTATCGGATTTAAATAAAAGGCTTTACATTAGGTCTTACGAGAACCAGTTCTCGACAACCTAACGTAAAGCCTTTTATTTGTGCACAGCACGCGCCCATAATCGGAAAAACATATAAAAACACAAGGTTTTGTATGTTATAATTATGTATGTATTGTTATTATATTCGATTCAAGTAAACATACAACAGTTTGTGTTTTGAACGGTTTTTGTCAAAGCCCTGCCTACCATAGCTGACTCACCGATAAACTGCAATTTACAGCTGTAAAGGCAAACATAGGAGGCTATGGCGTCTCGCCGTAGCCACGCACCCACCCATAGCAGAACCTACTATCATCTTCAACATCATACGGGATGCGTCAGCCCCCCCCTCCGGGGAACTAATTTTGGTGGGGTGTCAGATTTACCCACAGCTGCGCTGCTTCGCAGCTTGCAGTGGGTTTCATGATATAGGTCCCGCTCCACGGAACCCGCAATTCAGATTCAATCAGCTTGCTGTCCAAGGCTGCGTGGCTACGGCGAGACGCCATAGCCTCCTACGATTACCATTTTTCTGCAGAGCAATTTGACGATATTGTGGCTTTCGAGATTGATTCGGTCTTTTACAAAAAATCGAACATTTATTTTGTCTTTTAATCCATATTATGTAACTTTGAGCATCTTTTCTAAGATTTATACGTAAACAATTAAACCAATAACTATGAAAACAGCAATAGAAGTGTTACTGGACGCTTTTGAAAATAGCATGTGTAAAGATGCTAATCAAAAATCGAGAAGCCAGTATCGTAGTGTAATCAATGCCTTAGGGAAGGATGAAGTATTCGAAACCGATGCTGAAAAGAACTTTCTTACTCTGGTTATCAAGCTTATAGCGAACAATCGCGAAGACGAATGCATAAAGTTGATAGGCTTATTAAGATATTCGGTATGCGTCTACAATTGGGGCAGCCTGAGAAGCTACGAAACTTACTGCAACAAGTTTACAGACTTTCTGGAGAAGCTGCTTAGTTCTGAAGCAGCAAGTAAGAAAAGCATAAAGAAGAAAATAGCTTCAGCTTGTACGACACCTAAACTTAGTGACACGGAAGAAAGCTGGCTTAAAACGGCTTTTGCAAATCGTACCGTATTTCTGCACGAACAACTAATGACGAAGTTTATGGGTCGTCTACGTCGTCAGGACCGCATTTCCGGTAATAAGGTATGGTTGCCTTTAAGCTATATAGCGAAGCTCTACAAGAAAGCTGGCAAGACCAAAGAATTCACAGATTGGTTGAGAAAGCTGGCAGAAGGCATTTTTGTGCACTATGAGGATGACAACAAAGAGATAAAAAGCGTACAGTTTAAAGCTCAGCAGGTGTTTCTCGTCTTTGAGAAAAAGGAAAACTCTGACGGCACATACGACGTTAAAGTCGCTTTGTCTGCATCCAATAAGTGCTATACGGCATATACCCCAACCGGAGATGGCAATACCAAAGTGCCCATGATCGTGAAGGACATATCCGATATAGCCATAGACCATGTGAAGCCTATCGACCTGACTCTAAAAGAACTGGGCGACAAAGGCAGAATTCCAAATCTGAAAATGGTTTCGGAATCTTTTAAGGATATGATGGGAAGACCTGAGAAGGCAGACAAAGACATTGAAGACGAATCGCTTGACCAGTTATATAATAATGTTGACATCAACAAACTTACCGACGAACTTAATCTTATAAGAACAGACGGCGTACTTAGACTTATGGTTTCTGAATATAACGGCAAGAAGAGCAACTCTACTGCATACGACAAGATAATCAAGATAAAGGGCAAAGAAGAATACTTGGGCTTGCTGGGAAAAGCACTTCTGGACGATGAGACAATCTATCTTTATCAGAGTCTGAATGAGCGTGACGCTAAGACACGAGCTTCAAGGGAAGAACCGAAAGGCACAAAAGTAAAGATATCCAAGAAGATTATTAACCTGATTTGACATTCCTGATTTTCCGACACCGCATTCCGGCTCTTCCGAATAGCGATTACGGGTGCAAAGGCTAAAAAACGTTTACCTTTGCACCCAGAATTACAACTAAAAAAATAATAAATATGAATACAGGATTGACAAAAGAAGATCAAGCAATAATCAAGAAAGCCAGACGCAATAAGTGTTCTGGACCAATCTACAGCGAGGATGGACTTCGTTTGTTGAGAGTACTCGGCAATCCGGAGTTCGTTGAAGTGGAAGATGGTGTGAAGGCAATCTGTGACTATGCATTCCAAGGACTTGTCTATCTTCGTGATGTGGTGTTGCCAGCATCTGTTGTCGACTTGGGCGAAGGAGCTTTCGCAAGCTGCCACAAACTCTTCAAGATAACAATGCCTGGAGTAGAATTTATCGGGAAAGAGTGTTTTGCACTTTGTGAAAGTTTGAAGGAGATAATCTTGCCTGAAACGTTGGGCAAGATTTGGGAAGGTGCCTTTGCTGGCTGCAAAGCTTTGGAAGAGATAAATATTCCAAGTCACCTGAAGATTATCGACAAGTCTGCGTTCAGAAACTCAGGGTTGAAGAGTCTCAACATTGAGATAAGTGATGGAGGCAAATGTCTTGTTTATGACAAAGCCTTTGCAAGTTGCAAGCATCTGGAGTCTGTATATCTAAACAAGAATGTGAAGATTATGGAGCGAATGGCGTTTGCCGACTGCACTTCACTAAAGACGATTGAGTTTGAGAATCCGTCATTGACAGGTTTTATTGGTGAAATAAACGCAACGATGCTCATTGGCTGCACATCTCTCGAAAAGATTATCGTGCCAAAGAACAAGTACAACCATTACCCGGACTTCAATATCCATGGCTATGACTCCGCTCAGTTTGAGACTCGTGACTTCAATAGTCTTATAACTCTGAAGGAATAGACAGAAACTCTTGTTGGCACTATCTTTTGTTGATTTTCTATGGTCTGATTTTTTTATTTCAGAAAAACAGGGTAAATTTCGCGCGACAACTAAAAACATTAAAGACATGATGAACAACAATTCTACAACAAACAGTGAAAAGAAGCCTATCATTAATAACGATGAGGCTTTGTGTCTTATCGACCTCATCCGGCAGGGCGACTCCAATGCGGAGAACGAGTTGGCAGAACTCGGTTCTGTCTTTATCAAGGCAGTAGCAAAGCAGTATGTGGGCAAGGGACTCTCTGACGAAGAACTCATTGCTGCTAGTCGTTACGGAATGTTACGTGCCAGCCACAAGTTCGACAAGTCGCGTGGCTTCAAGTTTGCCTCGTATGCCGTATGGTGGATGCGCGAAGCTATTCTGCAAGAGATCCGTAAAAAAGAAAACAACTAAACGACGAAGAATATGATACGCAAAAATTGGGGTGACGACGGTGCACTTACACTCATCAAAGTGGTTCTTGAAAGGACTGAGGACCAAGAGTTGAGAGAACAACTGCTGGAGTTTCTTCAAAACAACGAAGAGCTATGGTCAGATGCTCACGTGAAAGACTTCTATACATTTGCCACCACTCTTGCAAAAGAGTGGCTGGCAAGTCATCAATCATAAAGTAACATAATAGTACCACACAAAATAAAAATGAAAATATATCTGAAAGTAAAGAAAGACTATGCCTATCAGGTTACCAGCCTTTGGAGCAAGTTCATCAAAGAGCAAATTCTGGAAACTGTCAAAGAAGTAAGTCAGAATTGGATGTTTGAGCCGAAGTTGTATCCTATGTTTTATCAAGAGGATACGCATAGCCACTTTGTTGAAGCAAACAACGAACGTTTCTTCTTCGAATGCTTGATGTACGAGCTTTGCTTTGTGTGGGAATTAAACGATTTCGAAGGATACGATGATGAGTACTCTGATTTTGCACGCGAAAGAGATGTATTTTTAGATAAAGATAAGGTAGAACCTTCCAAGGAATACGTCTATATCGGTTCATACATATATGGACAGGAAGAACCGCTTACTCTCCCAGGACTTGTATTCGACCCCGAATACGCAGAGGATGGTGAGGTTTTGGCAGAATGTATGTTTACGAGTGATTTTGAAGACGAAAAATTAAAACGGGAATATATGTCTAATGGAAACGATGAGGAATGGGAAAAGGATACTCCAACTTTGTAGCATAGCCTTGTTGGCATTGTCTATATGCTCTTCATGTTTGAACAAGTCTTCCGATACAAGTCTCGATAAGAGTTCAAGTATGTCTGATTCTATCGATACTTACCACACAATAGTCTCTGACGACAGTCTTGTGACAGCCATCTGGCATGACACCGGCGAAGGTGGAACCGCACCCGATATCGATTGTGTGGTGAAGTTTAAGTCTGCTGACGGCAAGCTGCACGAGGAGCATAGACCTTTGCTGCAACTTGCCCATCCTAATGATGATTACAGCCATCATGAAGTGCAGAAGATTGTAAGTCTTGACGATGAATACGGCAATCGCTCCTATGTGTTCTTCCTCTCTGCTAAAGTAGGAAGCAATGAGTACGCTCACGACATTGTGGCTTTCGAGATAGCCGGTGACAGTCTGCGACCATTGTACAACTATAAATATACATAATAATACAATTCTATGGAGAAATATCATATAGGACAAGAGATTCTGAAGGAAGTAAAGGCAAAGTTTCCTTCAGTGGCTGCCTTTGCCAGAGAACTGTGTAAGTCGAGCTCTGCCACATACGAGATATTCGGCAAGACAAGTCTCGACACCGACCTGCTGCTTAAAATATCACAGTTACTTGAGAGAGATTTCTTTAGAGAGTTCTCGGAGAAATGTCTTAACGGAGAGGTGGCTGTGGAAGACAAGGATATGACAGAGAAGCGCGTCAACTGTCTGTTGCCTGAAGATGAGTTGCATGTCTTCACATATGATAAGCACGAAATGGTTCTTGAGGAGTACTTCCTGCTTCCACGCAAAAAGCCACTTGTAGTATTTTGCGATTTTAGATATAATAGTAAGGAGGTATACAATAATCAGATATGCGTAATAGGCGAAAATATCTTTGGTAAGGGAATGGTGAGACCACTTAGATTTAATTCAAAGAATTTAGCCGATTTGGAAGCGCAAATCCCGATGCTGACATCCATACCACAGAAAGCGTTAGTCATTCTATACAACGGTAGAGGACTGCAAAACGGATATGACCATGTGATTCTCCTGGCAGAAAAACTGCTTGCTGCTTCAGGAAAACACGTCGTGTTGATATGTGATAATAGAAACGAGGTAGATAAATACAGTTTAGAATATAGGTCTTACGCTGAACCAACATTCGACACATGGAAAGAGCGCATCTTCGCATGCGTGCTGGATAATTGCGAGAATGACTTTGTATACAATCGCGAGCTTTACAATGCGATAAAAGGTTGTGGCTATATAGCTGCCATCAGTCATTGTTTAGGTTTGAGTATTTCTGATATAGACGAAGAAAAAGTGCAGCAACTCATAGCAGAAGCTAAGGAGAAGATAAGTACTTTCAAGGATACTGTCATTAAGGAAGATGAAGAAAGGGAACGTCATCAGATAAGTACACTTGTTATTCGTCCTGAGGATAGAGATATGCTCAAATCACATCGCATTGCTCCTTACTACGCCAGCATCTGGATTGATATCTCCAAAGCTACAGGCACCATCCTTGACTGGCAAGGTTCGCTTACTTTAAACATGTTGTTTGACGATCCATGGTACTCAGACGCTCCCATGTAACAAGTAGATTTCGCTCACCCTCCCCAATCTGTTTAAATGTAATATAGTATTTGATAAAAAGGATATAACTCACATCCATCACCTTCTATAAGATGTGGCTTGAAGAGCAGAAGCGTGTCATTCTCAAGAAGATGGATGACTACTCTTTGGCACATGCCCAAGAGGTCAGAAATCATGAAAAGACGTTTGACACCGAAATTCAATTCGGTAATACCGGATGTGCTCTCTCATTACAGCAGGACAGTCAGCAAGGACGACATGAGCATTGCTTTTATGCTATAACTACAAGAATATTCTATAATAAAAAAACAAAACAATGGAGAAAAATCAAATGATGGATATGCATGTAGAAATGGGTCTTGACTCAGAATCGCTCGACCCTCTGTTCGAGGAAGCTGCACGCATAATCGTAACAATGCGGTCGGGCTTTGCCTCGTTGATTCAACGGCGCTTGTCTATCGGCTACGACCGTGCGGTCAGAATTATGGACCAGTTGGAAAAGGCCGGAATCGTGGGCGTGGCACAGGGAAGCAAGCCGCGAGAAGTGAAAATTCAAGATGAGAACAGCTTGGAGAATCTGCTTGCGGCATTGAATAACCCCAAATCCTAATCACCGATATTTCCTAATTCTTGATTTCCAATTCACCGACCTTGTCATACAGCGTCTGCAGTATGGCTTTGCCCTTCTTTACGCGGGCGTCGTCGCCAGCCGCTCCTTCCTTGTAGAACACGTGGTTGGCGGCGTTGTCGTATACGCTTACGCCCGTGCGGTCAAGATAGCAGAAGCCGTTTACGAAGGAGTAGAAGGCGAACTCGTTCGTATAACTCTTGTCCAGCACGTTGCGACTGAAGCCGAACTCTCCGTGCGGCAAGCCCAACTGTGCCAGCAGCGTGGCGGCGAGGTCGGTCTGATTGGCGATGCGGTCCACCTCCATCGGTCCTTTCACGGCTCCACCCGTCCATATCATCGGGATGCGGAAGAAGTGCGGGGCGAAGCGCTCACCCTTCTTCGGGTACGGGATGCCGTGGTCGGGGAGGAGCACGATGAGCGTGTTGTCCCATTGCGGAGTCTTTCTGAACTCCTTGATGAACTTTCCTATGCAGTCGTCCGTGAAGGCGAAAGCGTTGAGATGCTTGTCCTCGAACTTCTTGAACGGCACCTCGAACGGCTCATGACTGCTCAGCGTCAGGAACGCCGTGAACCACGGCTGTTTCTGTCCCTCACGCTCCTTGAGCATCGCCAGCAGACGCTTGAAGGTGATATTGTCTGGCACGCCCCACTTGCTGTAGTTGCGGTCGTGCAAGGAGAAGTCGTCCTGCGACGTCAGCTTCTGGAAACCGCCTGCCATGAGATAGCCGCGCATATTGGTGAAGTTGATGTCGCCGCCGTAGAGGAAGTCGGTCTGATAACCCGCCTTACCGAGCGACTGCGCAATGTTGGGCAGTTTACGCGCAATGTTGGGCACCTTCATGATGGAGAGCGTGGGCAGACCCGGATAAGCGCTGTACGTGCATACCGTGCCGCGATCTGTACGGAAACTGTTGGCGTAGAGGTTGGAGAAGAACACGCCGTCGCTGGCAAGACGGTCCAGCGTAGGCGCCACTCCCTTTACGCCGCCCTGACGTTCTATCATTGTGGAGCCGAAACTCTCCATGAAAATGAAGAGAATGTTGGGGCGCTTGGTGTTGAGCACGCTCACCGTGGCAGTGTCTGCCGTGGCGTACATACCCTTCATGAGGCTGGCACGCTGCTCCTCGGGGAAGAAGTCGAACTCGTCCTCGTACTTCTCGCCGAACTCCATGCTTGCCAGCAGATTGAACGCCGGATTGATGGCGGAGAGATTCAGAAACTGGTCGTTGCTGTAGTAAACGCTGCCCACATTGGCTGTAGACACTCTGATGCCGCCACGGATGACAAGGAACAGCAGTCCGCCCACCAGCACGGAGCCGAGCGTGGCAAGTCCGCGGTGCGTCATTCCCTCTATGGCGTCCAGGCGTCGGGGCGTGATGCGGCGCAGCATCCATGTCGTGCCGGCAGTAAGCAGCAGAATTATCAGTACGCGCAGCAGGATGTATCCCATCGACACGCTTGCCGCAGCGTTCTTCGGCGAGTCGATATACACAAACACCGCCTTGTCCAGCTTGCTGTCCCAGAACGAGAAGAGCGATGCGTCAGCAATGAATATCAGCGATACCAACAGCATCATCACGGCATAATAAGGCGTCGTGACCTTCCTCAACGGCAGCCCGCGCCACCATACCGACACCAATGTCAGCAGGAACGGCACGATGGTCAGATATCCCGTGGTGGTGGCGTCCAGCGAAGCGCCGTGCCACATCACGTCGATGTAGTCCGAAACGGAGTAGGTCCGTTGGGCGTTGCAGAGGATGAATAATGGTTTCTGGACAAGGAAGTATGTCCACATGATGAGGAAACAAGACACTATATACTTGAGTCTTTGCAGCATGCTATGCATCTTTTGTGTATATTTAAGTATGTATGAAAATCTGTGATGTTGTAAATCGTGTGCGAAATTACACATTTTTTTTTAGAGACAAAGACAAAACGGAGTGTGATTTTCAGAAATATGAGGTATTGACATAATAAAAGAGGGTGGGGCAACTACTGCTATTAAAGCAGCGTTGTCCCACCCTCTTGCTATTTAGGTAAAGCCTGTGCCGGCTTTACGCGATACGTTTACTTACGCTTGATGTTAAGCTTGAATGTGGCGTTGCCAACCTTCACAATGTATGTGCCGGTGGTTGCCGCAGCAAGGCTTACCGTCTGGCGATAGTCGTCAGTGGCGATGGCGCTTGCGATGAGCTTGCCGTCAGCAGAAGCCACGTTGATGCGGTCGCCGTTGTGAGCGCCGAGGACGATAAGCTGTCCGTCCTCCACCTTAAGAGTTACGCCGTTCTGACCGTTTACGCCGTCGATGCCAGTGGCAATGATGGTAACCTTGTCAGAGAACTTCTCGCCAGCTACTGAGTAGACAGCCGATACCTGATAAGTGAGATACTTGTCAGAGAAAGCCTTCGTGTCTGTGAAGACAGTGTCGGTGGTCAGCTCGTCGTTCAGACATTCGCCGTTGCGATATACGTTGTATCCCTCAAAGACGTTCTTGTCAGACGAAGCCTCGCCCTTGGTGTCCACAGCCTTGAATGTCATGTCAGTGTCAGCCATGCGCTTGGGCTGGAATGCTGGAAGCTTCTTGGCTGCCTTCTTCTCTGTGCCGGGAAGGACGTTAGAGTAGGGGCTGAGGCCGATAGAGATGTTCCAGTTGGCGTCTACCTCAGAACCCGAATCCTCCATTGTCTGCCATGTGATACCGTCAGAAGAGTAGAGATCGCCACGTCCGCTGCGTGCCGGACCACGGTCGTATCCGAGAGGAACAGTGATTTCGTTCTGCTCGATGTATACTGCCACGCGGAGGTTCTTGCCTTCGTCAATCTTAAGCGGTTCCTCAAGGTGGATGGTGTTGAATGAGTACTGCTTCAGATTCGGAACGAACTGCTGGCGTACGAGGGTGTTGTTCTCATAGACGAGGAGGAAGAGCGCCTCAGGAATCTGATTGATGTATACCTCTACATCGCTCAGAGCGAGATTGCCGTATCCCTTCAGGTCAGAAGCAAACCAGCATGCACCTGCAAAGAACGCGCCACCATTGGTCAGACCACCGGCCTTATAGTTGTAGCCGTCGTGCCAACGCAGATAGATGGGTTCGCCAAGAGCCGGGAACTGCCATGAGAGGCGGTTGCCTTCAGCCTGCTGTGCAACGCGGAGGTTGGTAGGAGCAAGCGAACCGTTGTCGTAATAGAGGTCGATGCTTACCGGTGCCGACTTCTCGCTGACTGCGGATGTCTTGGTAACAAGCTCAAACTCGTAGCTATACTTGCCTGCGAGCAAGTTGCGGTCAACGTAAGAGATGTCGTTTACGGGAGCAGCATTGATCTTCTCGCCGTTGCGATAGATGTTGAATCCGTAAAGATTGCTCTTCGGCTTGGCGGTGTAAAGAGCCACGCCGTCAACGTACTGCTTGGGCTGTGATTCGTCCTTTGCCAGAGCCACATATTCTGTACCCTCAGGAAGCTCGCAGAGGATGTCCTGCCAAGACTCAGAGGTCTTGTATGACTGGAGGAAGATGAAGTTGGCGCGGTGTGTGCCACCAGTTGAATAGTAGACATTGAGTGTGCCTTCGCCGTCGTGGTCGTCAGCGTTGCGGGCTGCGAGGCGCATATAACGCATACCCTCTGCAGGGATAACGCCGAATGCGCTGTTCTGAGCGTCAACGGTTATTGACTTGCTGCCGTCGAATGCTTCGTCGTTGCCTACGGTCCATCCAGACTTGTAGCTCTCGCCGTTCACGCCATAAACCTCTTCGCCGATGTTGCTGTCCTCGAAGTTCTCCTTGCTTGCTGCGTTCTGATACATGTCAGGGTCAGCGAAGGTGAGGAGCACGTTGTAGCCGTAAGACGACTGCTTGGCGTTGGTGTTGACAGGAGTCTTGGCGGTGCCGGTGCTGATGATGTCAACTGTTGACACAGCAGACATGTCAGATGTCTCGCCATTGATGTAGACGGTCTGTACAGCATAGTTATACTCGCCCTCCTTAGTTTCGGTCTCTTCAAAGTAGCGGCGTGTGAGTAGCTCAGCGTTGCGCTTCTCTCCGTTGCGGTATACGTTGTAACCAGCCACTGTGGTCAAGCCACCGAGGTCGAGGATTACGAACTGTACCGGTTCGCCCTGACGCTGCAATGAAAGGAGCATGTAGGTGATGCCGTCCTTGCCTGTGAATGAAGACATACCGCCAGCCGATACTGATGCGATGTCGTCTATCTCGACATACTTGCCGAGGTCGATAGATCCGACGCGCTCGTTCTCGTCGTTATAGATGCCTACGGTGTACTTGTTGGCGTCGTTGCCCTGCTCGAAAGCATACAGCTTGCCGTTGTAGTAGGCTGTACCTGAAGCTCCCTTCAGAATCGGACCGGTGCCAATCTTGCTGCCGTTCTTCGTTACGTAGATTGAAGTCTGCCAGTCGCCGACCTCAAAGCCACCCTTACCACCGTCTAATGTGGGTATGTAAGCCATGTGGCGAGAGTATTCAGAGATGGCGATGTCCTCCATGTTCTCCATAGTGGCGGGATTGACACGGTGGATGTTGGTGGTGTTGTCAGCCACGTACAGCCACTCGCCGTCGTATGCCATGTTACGTATTCCCTTGAGACCGTCCACCTTGTAAGTGCCGAGCTTGTTGCCGTCGAAGTCGTACTTCTCGATGCGTCCGTCCTCGTTGTATACAGAGGTGTAGACGTATGTTCCGTCAGTAACGACAGCCATGCCCGACTTCGGACCGAAGAACGAACGTACATACTCAGGACATCCCTCTTCTGTGGTAACAGGACGCTTTGTGATGTCAGCCTTTATCACCTGCGGCTCCTTTGTCGGATTGTCCCAACGGAGTGAGATGTTGCGGTTGCGCTCTACGTCAGCATAAACAGCATTAGGAGCTGTCTTGTCCTTTATTTCGTATGCCTCTACGTTTACGGGCTTGCTCTCTGCCGACTCGCCGTTGTTCTTGTAGACGGATGTGACGGTGTAAGCGAATGTGCCTGTTGCGGAGAGCACGTCGTTATAGCTCTGTGATGTGATGAGGCTGCTGTTTACCTTCACGCCGTTGCGATATACGTTATAGCCCATCGGCTTCTCTTCCGTGATGTCGGTAGGAGTGAGGTCTACGTTGATGTTGAAGTTGCCCTCAATGCCCGAAATGGCTGCTGAGAACCACTTCTCGCCGTCGGTGGAGAGGAGGTCGCCCTTATCCAACACAGCCTTGCTGTCGTCGATGCCAAGCGGCTGAACTCCAGCGTCGCTCTTGATCTCGAATCCGAACATATATTCGTGACCCGGCAGAATGCGGATGTCCTCGTCCACTGGGATAGCGGTCAGAGATCCGTCAAACTTGAAGTCGCCCTTATACTGCTTCTTGTAGATTTGCTCGCCGTCCTTCTGGATGAAGAGTGCGATGTATTGCACCGGATTGACAAGCTGTACAGAAACTGAAGAGATGCGCTTTCCGCGGTAAGCGGCGATGTCGTAAGCGTCCCACTTCACACCTGCGTAGAAGATGCCGCCGTCTGTCATGCCGATGTCGTCAGCATGCTTACCGTTAGCCCAAGTCATTGTGGCGGGTTGGTCAGCTCCGAAGAGCGGCGACTCCCATGTAAGGCTCACGTTCTTGTTGCCGTTGATGCTTGCTGCCACGCCTACCGGCGGATAATACTGTGCGCCGTTCTTGACGAGCACCTTAACAGAATCGCTCTTTGCCGACTCCTTGCCGCCGTATACGGCTGTCACCTTATAAGTGTATTCACCGTAGACGAGAGGCTGGTCAGTGAATGTCATGCCGTTAACGGGAGAAGCGTTCACCTTGCGGTCGTTGCGATATACGTTGTAGCTGTCTGCCTTGGCAGAACCATTGCCTTTCTGCCATGAGATGATGGCGCAAGCGTCGCCAGCCTCTGCCTTTACGCTCTGTGGTCTCGGGCAAGCAGCCTCGCCGGTGACGTTGAGCTTGAAGCTGACGGTCTGGTCGCCGATTTCAGGATTAGCCATGAGCACAGCCTCTGTAGAGTGGTTGCTGCCAGCTACGTCCTCAAGGGCGTTGAAGCTTACGTTGATGTCCTGCGAAGCACCCGGAGCGAGCTTGCCGTGACGCGGCGAGAAGTCGAGCCACTTGTCTGTCTCGCAAAGAGTGTAGCGGAAGAAGAGGTTAGGCATCTGGTTGAGCGATCCCAAAAGGGTGAGCTTGCCAGGTGTGATGTCTGTAGAGGCGAAGATGCCGCAGACATAGTTCTGACCGGTGTTCTGGCTACCGAGCACGTATCCCGGAGCGTCGGTAAGCGAGTGCTTGACGTCTGTAAGGGCACGCTTGGCAGTATTGAACTGGCGGATGAGCACCTTGTCGATCTGCTCTGACGATTCTGCCGTCATGTCTGACAACCAGAGGTAAGGACCGCCGGGCGATACGTTGTCGTAAGCCGAGCCGTAGATAGATACGCTCACGTCAGTGCTGATGTTGCTGAAACGTGAGAGAACCTTACCGTTCATGTCAATGAATCCGATGGTGGTGAAGCTTCCTATCCAGAATCCCTTGCGGTCAGGGTCGTAGCTACAGTGTGTGATTTTGAGGTCAGGCTGATCCTTGACGGTTATGATTCGCACGATGCGACGGTTGTCGAAGTCGAGCTGGAAGAGACGGTTCGACCAGTCGCTGCCGTAGAAGTAGCGTCCGTCGTAAGTGATGTCGTAGAGCTTGTAGTACATCTCGGGGATGCTGAACTGCTCGATGAAGCGACCGTCCTTGTCGTACTTCCAGAACTTGCCAAGCTCGATAGACGATGTAGAGTAATAGAACTCGCCGTCGAAACCGATAGACTGCTGCAAGTCGCCGGATGCTGTGAACGAAGGCTGCTTCTCCCAACGGTTGGTGTCGTCGCCAGACTGCTTGGCGGGCTTGGCTGCCAAGTGCCAGATGAGTTCGCCGTCACCGTTATTGGTCATGCGCAATGTCTTGACAAGGCTCGACTCAGCGTTGATGTCAGCAACTACTTCCTTAGCTGAAAGGTCGGCTACCGGCTTGGTCATAGTGACGTTGATGCGGTTGCTGGCACCGTTCTTGATCTGGAACTTGCCTTTATATACGTTATATCCGTCCTTCTTAGCCACTACCTCATACTCGCCTTCCTCTATCTTGTCGAAGGCAATATGTCCGGCAGCGTCAGTCGTGGTGTTGATGACAGCGCCGTGATCAGCTGTGAGCGTAACGGCGCAATCAGCAATGTTGCCTGCGGAGGCAGACTTGACGTCAAGCTGTGCCGATGTCCATACAGGTGTCCAGATCTTCACGTCGTCCACATACCAGTAGTTAATCCACTTGGCGTCCTTGCCGTGAGCGCGGAATCTGATGCGGAAGAGGTCAGAAGAAAGAAGGTTGGCGAGCGGATACTGGAATGTTGTCCACTCGAAACCGCCGTTCTCATTGTCGAATGTCTTAATCTCCTTCCAGGTATTGCCACCGTCCGACGACACCTCTGCAGAGAGATAGTCGACGTTGGTCTGTTCGCTGTTGCGCAGCTTCAGGTTGAAGCGCAGCCATGTGTTGGAACGGTCTGCGGTGTGGAGCTCACGTGTCATGAGCGACTGGTCATAGTTCTGGAGTGTGGACCAGCTGTATGTAGCAGACGGGTCGATGAGGCCGTACTCATAATAGTCGATAGACCATTTTGACTCAGTGCTTCCGTCATCCTGCGTCTTTGACCACTTTTCCTCATGGAGAGTCCAGTCGTCGAAGTCGTCGAAGAAAGGCAACATACGTGTGTCAGGCACGTTGACGTTGAGAGCCACGCTCTGCTCTGACACCGAACCGTCCTTCTTGACAGCCGCTACAGTGTACTGATAGTCGCCGTAGTCAGGCACCTCGTCCGTATAGCTGACGCTTTCAACGGGCTTAGAGTTGAGCTTCTCGCCGTTGCGATATACATTGAATCCCACTACGGGGTTCTTTGCAGCGGCGCGTGCCATGCTGGCAGACTCGGGTCTTACCTTGTTTGTGCCTACGAAGATGTCGTCAATAAGCAACATGAAGGCGTCGTCCGAAACGCAGTTGATGGTAACGTAACGTGCATCCTTGGGGATGTCGTAAGCCACGAGAGTCCATTCGTCAGGCAGTTCCACGTAGGGCGATTCGTTGACGAAGGTGAAGTCTGACGGCTGTGTGCCTGTTGTGGAGTAGCCCACACGGATGCGCTCAGCATTATAGTTCTCGCCGGTCTTGTAGCTGCGAGCCCAGAAGCTGATCTGGAAATCAGCGTCGAAGTTGAGTTGTGGCGAGATGATGTAGTCGTTGTTCTGCGCGTCTACGGCACAGAAATCGACAAGCATCTTCTGTCCAGAGTGAGGCTTGTAGTTAGGATTGTCGTTTACGGCAGGAACTGTCTGCCACGGGTTCATCACGACGTATGCCATCTTCTGTCCCTGTGTGGGGAACGTACATGCCTGCCATGTGTAGGTGGGCTTGTTGTCAGCGTCGATGTATGTCCATCCGATGCTGCCTGAAGAGTTGATGGCGAAGTCGTTATGTTCCTCGAAGTCCTCGAAGAAGCCGTCCACAGGTTCAGGTGAAGTCCATGCCAGGCTTACGGTATGCTCGTTTACGCCAGTGAGACGGAGATTGTATGGTGCTCCGTTAGCGTCCTGCGCAAGAGCCTGCATCGGTGTGGCAGCCTTGATGTGCAGTGCTTTCTCCATCAGTTTCTGTGATGGTCTGACTTTCTCGCTTTCATCGTTCTTTGCGCCCAGTCCGCTCTTGAAGCTTCCAATGGAAGCCCAAGCCAGCGAGACTGCTGTCGCAGCCAGTAACAATGATGTGATTTTATTTGGTTTCATATTCAATATTGCTGGTTAAGATTTGACTTATCTGATGATTGTCTTTGTACGGAATGTGCCGTTCTCGCTTGCTACGCTTACGATGGCTACGCCCTTCATTCCTGATGTAGGTATGGTGAGCGATGTGCCTGAGGCTGTGCCAGTGTAGAGAGTGGCGCCGGTTGACGATGTAAGGGTGACTGTGCTGCCGGGCTTCAGACCTTCCAGACGGAGGTCGTTCAGGTTGTTGGTCAGCGTCACTGATGTGCCCTCTATTACGTCGCTGATGGCTGTTGTGGTCTTCTCGTAGTAAGCAGGAGCCGACTCGTCATAGAAGATGTTCTGCCATCCTGATGCCACCCAAATCTTGTAGCGTCCCTTGTCGAACTCGCCTTCTGTCTTTTCTGGAATGTCGATGCTTGTAACATCTACGCCACCTGCTGCCAGGTCTTCCCAAACCTTTCCGTTATTATAGATGAGTGTGAGATACTTGACGCGACCGTTGCGTCCTCCGTGCTTGAAGTTAAAGCGCAGCTTCTTGTAGTTCTTTCCTTCGAGATAAGAAGAGAGATCCACTTCCTGACCTTCCGAGTCGTACTGGCTGAGTACGGTCTTAGGTCCGACGGTCTGCCATGTGCGCATGTCCTTTGTGCCTTCAACGGTAAGCTCTGATGTTCCGAGCGGACCGCTTGTGGTTACGATGAACTTGCAGTCCTCGATGCCGTCCTCAAATTCCTTCAGCGTTACGCTTCCCGTGCTCTTGAAGAACAGCTGACCGGTGCTGAGATCCACGTCTCCAGTTACTTCCTTATAGAACGACATCGGTGCGAATGCAGCTTCCTGATTCACCTGGTCTGTCTCCTTACCGAAGTAGAGATAATATCCCGTAGCACCTTCCACCGGTGTCCATTCTGCGTGGAGAGCTGTGCCGTTGCGCTCAAACTTGGTGATTACTGGAGTCTTCAGCTTGTCTGTCACCATTACGTCCCACAACCACAGATAACCCTGCATCTTGTCCGAGCAGCATCTGAATGCTACGTAGATGTCCTGACCGGCATACTTGCTGAGGTCCACCTCTTCCATGTGCTGCTGTGCGAAGTAGTCAGCGAATGAGAAGCGCTCCACGAGATTGAAGTCCTTAAGGTCGCTCGACTTTGTGGACACGAGCACCTCAAGATTCTCAATGGATGTCTGTTCCGACACACCTCTTGTGAAGAACAGCGTTCCGTTCTCTGGAACGTGGAAGCGTCGCTTGCAGATAAGATAGTCGTCGGCGTCGTTCCAGTAATTGAATGAATATACAATAGAATTAGACGATTCGTCTGCCACCCATGTGGTGCCGTCGCCGTTGTTGTCGACAATGCGCCAACAGTCAGGCTGTCCGTTTGTCCATGACAGGAAGTCGTCGTGGAAAGGATTGTCCACGGTTACATCAGCTGTATGACACTCTGTTGAGAAGGGCAGGGTGGCGCCGTATACGGTCTCGCCGTTGGCAAGCTTCATGTATGCTCTTACGCCGTATTCCACGCCGGGCTGAAGGTCTGTCACGGTGAGAGAGGGCGATGTGGTGATGTTCTCCACCTTTGCGTAGCTGGTGTACTGCTTGTCGTCCAGACTCGGCTCGTAGGTGTCTCTGCTTAGTGCCCAGCAGAAACCAGCCTCCTTGATGTCGGCAGCCGTTACGTTTCCGAATTCTGCCTTGAACGTAGCGCGTGTGTCCCATACATCCACAGGAGTGAGAGTCTTTACGGTCTGCCATTTGCTTGTTCCGCCCTTTACCTGGAATCTGATAAGTCCGTCGCCCTCGGTGATGTTAGTCACGGGCACTCCGAGCGGCTCGTTGTTCCAGTTGATGGCTGCCGGCTTGGAAGTATCTGTAAATTCCGTATTGCCAGTTGCTCCCGGATAAGTGTCGCTGTTGCGCGAGTTGGCGTCGTCGATGTTGTCCGCCGGAACGATATACATGCATCGGTGTTGTGCCGAGTTGTTCGGACCGTTGATACTCCACCATTTCTCCTGCATCTCCTTGGTGTAGTCATAATGCGTGATTATCAGACCGTGAGCAGGTATGTATTTGTCCCATCCTGTCTTCTGACGGTTCTCAAGGATAAACCATTCCATTCCGGTTCCGGCTTCGCGTCCGGGCTGTGCGTTGATGAAGCGAGCCTTGTTGTTGGCAATGCTTTCGAGCGTCACGTCCTCCGGATTGAGCAGTTCCTTGATGTCGGTGCCTTCGCTCATCCATCCCATCTGCATACGCTCGAATGCCATAAGGCAGGGTGGTGTGTGGCTATCGTTGTTGTAGCTGCCGGAAGCGTAGAGGCTGTAGTCGCCGGGGTCGAGACCCACGCCGTTGTCGTAGCTGTCCGTATCGTACATATCCTTCAGACCAAGAACGTGTCCGAACTCGTGTGTGAACGTTCCGATGCCGTCCATAGAAGGAACAGCAGGAGCGCCGGGCATGCCGACAAGCTCAGCCGAACAAGAATAGTTGTTCACCTTTATGCCGTCATATTCAGGTTTGTCGTCGCCCATGTTCCATGAGTGCGGCCAGATGTCGTCGTCGTTGGCAGTACTTGCCTCGCTGTATCCGGCGTATATAATGTAGCAGTTGTCCATTTCGCCGTCACCGTCGTTGTCGAACTGCGAGAAGTCGAGTTGTGGATTGTTCGTGCGTGCCAGTTCAAGCGCCTCACGCACCATGTCGCGCGGATTGGTGTCGGTGCCTTGTGTGTCGCTGGAGTTGCCGCCATAATAAGCTGTGGGCTTAGACAATGTGTATGGTCCAACGACCTGAAAGTTGGGGATGAATTGTCCCATCGAGTTGTCGCGGTAATAATCCTTCACGCTACCCGTACCACCGTTGGTGTTATATCCCGGCTCGTTCAGCCAACGTGTAAAGTCGTCGTTGGAGTGGCGCATGGTGCTGTCAGCGAAGTTGACGAGTATCACGAGATACTGCGACTCCTTCACCTGCGCGTTCTGACCCTTGACTTTGCGTGGAGCCACAATCTTACGGTCGAGCGTCTTGGCAGGCGCCTTGCGCATGATATTGGTGCGTTTGAGGAAGTCGGCGTTCATGGTCTGTGCTGCCACAAGGTTAGCCACAACCTGGCGCTCCACTCCGTTACGTTCGTTGATGTTGTGTGCGCGTTGCTTTGTGGCAATGCGCTTACCGGTCTTCATGTCGTAGTCGACATAGCAGAAGAATCCTTCGCGGTCTTTCTTCAACATGAATCCGTCGGATGTGGTTACAAAATGATAGTTCTCGTCTCCTTGTATCCTAACAAGCAAGGTTGTGCCGTCGGGCTGTTTCATCACGATGGGCCTTGGGTATGCTCCGATGGCATTAGCGCCATGCACACTGCCCATTGCGATGGCAGAAGCCAGCAGCAGTCTTTTGAAACTCTTCATAAATGTAGCTTTTTAATAAAAGTGTTGTGTTATTCTTTTAGTATTTCTAATTATGGTGAAAAAAAACGAAAAAGAACGGTACAGGACACGGAGATTTGTGTCCGTAGACATGCACCGTTCGTTTACGTGCGTTTTTATTTCACATTATTCTTTGATAGCCGGTGTCGTAATGTGGTTACGACTGTCGTCTTCTTTTTTTTACTTAACGACCTTCTTGAAGGTCTTGCCGTTCTGGCGGATTACGTAGATGCCCTTCTTGAGAGCCTTTGTGCTGTCGGCAACCTTAACGCCACCGATGGTGAACACCTCTACGTTGTTGTCTACGTTAGTCTCTGTTGAAACAATGCCTGTTCCGGGATCTTCCTTACCACCTGTTACATAAGTGAATGTGAAGTCGTTGTCAGGCATGAAGCGGAAGTAGATGGGCTGTTCTGCGTCCACTGTCTTTGTGAACCAGTATGACTCCTGGTTGTTCTCATACTGGTATTCGAAGTTAGGATAGTCCTCATTGGTGAGGTTCTTGGCGTCCTCTTCGTTGCTGTATGTGTAAACGCGGCTGTAAGTGTTGGTCATGAAGACGTTGTCGCCCTCTGTCATGTAAGCCAAAACCCAGTACTCATTGCCTCTCTTCACCTCTACAGACTTGCCTGCGTAGAGGACGTAAGGATTGTTGGCTGCGTAACCTGCAGGGATGTCGTTTTCAGCGAACGTTACCTTTGTGCCCTCTGCGTTGCCTACCAGTTTAAGATGTACGAGCATTGCATCGCCCTCGTTGAGCACCATTGTGCCACGATAGATGTTGGTGGATGTCTCGCCTACGAGTGTGCTGGTGATCATCGGTGACAGATAGTTGTCATTACCGTACTGATCCTTGCCGTCCTTACCGTACTCTACTGTGTTAGAAGCATTGTAGTCACCGTCATAGTCAACAGTTACCATGCAGTCTCTTGTTGCTTTATAGCGCAACCAAACACTGTTCTGATTGTTCGGGAATGCGTATTCGTTGCTCTCTATGTCGATAGGCAATGAGCGGATTTCACCGGTTGCGAAGTCACCTTCAGCGAGTGTGAATGCGTCACCAGCCTTGCAGTTCTGCAGCTTGATGAGATATTCTGTTCCGTTGGTAGCCTCCAAAGAGTAGCTGATGCCGTTTACGACAGCGTCGTATGTGCCGCTCCATGAGTCGGTGCCACGCGGGAACTCCACTGTTACGGCAGGATTGTTAGGCTCGATAGAGAGCTTGCCGTCGCGTGTGGCAGTATACTTATAGTAGCGTGTGCCTTCGGCTGTGATGTTGTTCTCGCCGAGAACTGCCTCGATAGGATCAGTGATGAGGTCGCCCTTCTCGATGTCCTTCATCTTTACTGAGAAGCTGAGCGGTGTCTTCTCCACTGCTGACCAGCGGATGATGATGCGTCGTGCGCCGCTTGTGGTGTTGACGTTATATTCTGCACTTGATGTGCCGTTGGCTCCGCTCCACTGTTCGCCTTCTGGATACACTGACAATGTGGTGCCGTTAGCTACGGTTCGGTCAGCGTTTACGATGAGCAGCTTGTTGGTGTTCTCAGGAACGTCTATACCATAATATATAGTACCTGTAGCCTCTGGCAATGTCTGCTGTGCCGGGAGCGCCTCAATCATGATTGGCTTGCTCTCCTTTTCGCCGTCCTTATAGTCCTCCATTGCCATGCGGAATGTCTGGGGTTCGCTTGTGCCGTCAATCTTGTCAACGAGTACATAGAGCTGTGTGCCGGGCTGTTCAATCTCTACGCGAACATTGTAAGAACCCTGTTCTGACTTGGCCAATGTGCCGTCGTATGAGATGCTATACTTGTTGTTGTATATCTTGACCATTCCACCGGGCAGATCGTTGTCGCTTGTGATGGTGAAGAATCCAGCCTTTTCGGGAGTGTACGTATAATAGTACTTTCCGTAGTCAGCAGGTACGGTATTGTCGCCTTCCACCATTGCGAACGGCATGTCTAATGATCCGGGCTGCGGATGTGCCAGTTCTGAAGTGAACATGATAGGCTGTGTGGTGTTGAACTCAAAGTCGTAAGTCTTGCCTTTCTCTACACCCAGCTTCGTCACGTACATGTTATTGTTGTATTCAGACTCCACTCTATTGCCGTTGACAGTTGTCGATTCAGCCAGATATGCTCCGGTGGTAATCACCAGCTGTGCGTCTTCCGTGGCAGTGTATGTGGCGTAAGCCTTGTATGAAGCATAGGATGTGTTGTATGCGTCGCCTACGAAAGTCATTGTTCCCGGCACGATGTTCACTGGATTGTCCTTATTCAGTCCGCCGTTAATGTCAGCTACGTCTTCCACGCTGTCTATAACGAATCCTGTTTCTCCGCGTCCCTGTACAAGGAAGAAGTAGGTTTTTCCGGCTTCCATCGGATAGCCGTTAATGCCATACTTTAGGTTGGATGACTTCATATTGATGGTGTCCTTTCCCTGCACGCCGCATACTGTCGGATAGTTGTATGTGTTGGGCAATGGACCCACGCCGATGACGCTGTTCTTCTCTGCTGTGTATTTCCAGATGATGGTTTGCATATCGTCACCATCCACGTTGTAAGTGTTTTCTCCTATCTTTGCCTCTATGGCAGTGTCGTAGGAGGTTTGTGCCATGCTTGTCGTTGCTGTAAGGCACATCATTGGAAGCAAGAGTAAGTACTGTTTCATAACTTCTGGCTTTTTTTTGTTGGTTTTAAACTATTCGTAATCGGGGCTTGGAAATTACGATTTAATTCTTGTTGTAACGCAAAAGTAAAAAATTATTCTTAAACTTAAAAATTTTTTATAAGGAAATATAAAAAATACACTTATAAAAAATAAATTGAATAAGCCTACGTGGGTATGTAAATAATAAGAAAAACAGGGTGGTAGTAAATAAAAGATTCGGTTTGTAAGCATGTTGCTACCACTGTTATTCATAAATAAGCGCTTTTCTTCTCTTTATAACTAAAACTCTGATATTTTTACGTCAAAATGATTTGGCTGAAACGTGCTTAATGGTAACGAGAAATACATTTTGTCAGAAAACTATGCTTTTGCGTCGTTGGTGTAATGAGGGCTGGTGTGGTCTGCTAATAGCAATGCTTAAATGTTGTCAAAGTGTTATGTTCGGCGCTTATGCCAATTGGTACGAGAGCGCTTAACTTTTGATACGAGAGCTTACGCCAATTGAGATGTGAGTGCGTATCAATAAAAAAAGCGCTCTGAAAAGGCTTTGCTTGTTTCCCTTTCAGAGCGCTTCTTAAATATGTATTATGCTATTTTACTTCACTGTGCACTTTACAGTCTTGCCTGCTACGTGTACGATGTAGAGACCCGGTGCGAGGCGTACAGCCTTCTGACCGGTTACTGTGCCGGCTGCTACGGTTGCTCCTGCTGCGTTGCATACGCTGTACTTGGCGTTGTCGGCGTTGATAAGGATGGCGCCGTCAAGTGTCTTAACGCTGCTGTAGCTGTCAGAGAGCGAGCTGATGGCTGTTTCTGTGCCTCCGTTCACTGTCATGTTGTCAATGAAGATGGGCGCCTGCTTGTCGGCTGTGGCGTGGAAGGCTATGCGGAACTTCTTGTCCTTGGCGTTGCTGAGGTCAATTCTGTGCTCCTCCCAACCGCTTTCTCCGAATACATTAATAGGCTCGCCGATGGCTACATAGTCGTATGTCTTGTCGTACTGCAACTCAATCTGGATGGTGTTGTCAGTAGCGGAAGCGCTGTTGTAGTGGTAGACGTAGAATGAGAGGTAAGGATTGTTAGCTCCGGTGATGTCCACCTGCGGCGAGATGAGGCGTGCCTCGTAGGCGTCCTCGCTGTTCTGATAGAACATTGCCATGCCGTTGTCGTCGTCCTGCGGATATACGTCCATAGGCTTCTTCGAGCTTGTACCGGTAATCATTGTCCAGCAGCTTACGTACTTATCGCTAACCTCAACGATGCCCCAAGGCTCTGTAGAGGTGAATCCGCCTTCGAACGACTCGTTGAACGGGAGAGTGTATGCCTTACCGTAGAGAACGTCATTCATCTGTATGGGGCTGATGCCGCCCTCTGTCTGTGCCATGATGATGAAGGTGATGAGAATCTGGTGTGCGCTGGCGTAGTCGTCAAACATTGCCTTGGGCACGCGAAGCTCGCTGCCTGAAACCTCGCCGTCGAGCAGCTGCGGGTTCTCCATCAGACCGTACTGGTAATAGATGGCGTATGTCAGCTTGCTGAAGTCGATGTAATGTCCGTCGCTTGACGTTGTCGGTTCGGTCCATGAGAGGATGAAGGCGTCGTCGTCCTCGGTGATCTTGAAGTTTGTGGGTGCTGAAGGCACGCCCTGACCTACGAATGCGGTGGTGTATGCTCCCTCGCTGGCTCCCTTCTTGTTAACAGTTATGACTGTGTAAGTATGACGACCTGCGCCTACAGTGTTGTCTGTGAAGTTGCATGACTCGCCGGGCTGGATGCTGCTGAATGTCTTGACAGGAGTCTTCTCATTGTCGCGGAACACCTTGATGGTGAGGTTGTCGGTAAGGGCGTTGCCCTTGGCGTCCTTGGTAGGAGCCACGAAGCTGATGGCTACGGTGTGCTCACCCATCTCGCCAGCTACTGCCTCGAGGTTCTCCACGTCGGCAGGAGCGTTCTCGAAGTTCGATCCGAGAATCTGGATGTCATAGAGAGTTACCTTACGCTTGGCAGCGCTGCGGCAGAAGAATGCGAAGAATGCTGTGCCGTCCTCTGTGGCTGTGTAAGTGAATGTCTTCTCTGAAAGTCCCTCTGTATAGTCGGGGATGTTGTCGAACGAACCGATCTTGGTCTTACCGTTGGCAGGATCGGTGTTGCTCTTTACGAGGAGCAGGTCGAGGTTGTTGCCGTAGTCCTGATTGAAAGCACTTGCCACCTTGAATGTGATGGTATATTCTGTGCCCTTCGAGATGTTCATTGGAGGCAGGATGAGGTAGTCGTCGGCTACGTTGTTGCACTGCGAACCGTCGTAAATGGCAGCCATGCCGCCAATGTTAGAATTCTTAAACTCCCATGTGGCGTCGTCGCGAGTGTTGACGATGGTGTATGTGCCGTGAGTGTCAGTATTGCTGAAGTCGTCGTAGTAAGGGATGTCGGCGAAGTCGCCGTGTGTGGCATGATTAGAGAGACCTTCCTCGCCGGTCTTGCCGTTCACCACAGCCTTCACGCCGAAGTAATAGTCAGAGAACGAATGGCTGGTGACGGTGCCGTTGAAGGCGAGCTTCTTGGTCTGTCCCACTTCCTTACCCTCGGGATACTGTGTGATGACGTATGTGAGCTGGTTCTTGTTCACGGCGCCACCGTTGAGGCCCTCTGTGGGAGCTTCCCATGTGAGATTGTAGTTGCCGTCAGCTGCAATGGTGAGAGAGATGTTGTTCGGTGCCTTCGGTGTGTCGTAGCCGGCGTATGTTGAGATGGTACGTGCGGGACCTTCGCCTACGCTGTTGGCTGCCACCACCTTAATCTTATGTATGCCTGATGTGTTGAATTCATAACCTACGTTGACAGTCTGTCCTGCGCTTACGTTGTCGACGGTTCTGAACGGAGCTTCTTCCTCGTCCACATAGAACTTGACGCTTACCTTTCCAGTAAGCGGCGTAACCTTATCGAACGACATAGTCGGAGCAGTGGCTCTGATGATGGCTGATGTTGCGCCTGGCACGTCATACTCCACGTTGATGTCTGTGCAAGCGTCGGGAGCTTGCTGTGTTACGTCAGGAGTGGTGGCTGCTACTGGAGCCAATCCTCTGACGTTGGTGCCAGCAGGGAAAGCGCCCACCTTTGTGGCTTCGCCCGTGGTCTTCGAGAGTTCATATAGAGTATAGTTGCCGCTCTTTGAGAGGTTCTGATAGAGGCGTCCGGTTACGGGATCGACGATACCCACCATGATGTCATCGCTGTAAATGCCGGTGGCTCCAATCTGCTTTGTCTCGCCGGTAGCGAGGTTGATGTTGTAGAGCATGCCGTCATAGTCAGTGGCATAAGTCACGCCGTAAGCGTCTGTCACCACCATATTATATAATGAAGGAAGTGTGCGTACGAGTGTCTGGTCGCCGGTCTGCTGGTCTACGACATACACCTCACAACCGTTCATGGTGTTCTTCAGACCATAGAGCGTAGATGTCTGTGGGTCATAATTAAGGAAATGTGGAAAAAAATAACTTGGTGCCAGTTCCACTGCATTGTCAAAAGCCCAAGTGTCGCCGTCAAGTTTGTAGCTTACAAAGCGCAGCTTCCAAACCTCATTATAGTTGTTGATGCGCGGCTGATAGAAGAACAACTTGCCGTTGCCGTATGCCGCCACCACTCTTTCGGTGATGTAGCCGACCTCGTTGTCGGAGAACACCTCTGTCAAGGACAGCGGGTCTGAGTTGGCTGTGAACTTACTGATGCCTACAGTCGGGGCAGCAGTAACAGCATAAAAAGAGGGAGCTTGCGCTTCCGCTTTTTGAGGATTTGCCGCCGACCGGGCGGCACTTGTGGTTAGGGGATGTAACAATCCGAGAACCATCGCTGTGATAAAAAGCAAAAATCTCTTCATAAACTACATGATTTTGATTGTTTTTAATAAATATCGGTGGCAAATTTAGCGAATTTAAACCTAAATAACAAACAAATTGCTAAATATATTTTCCGTGTGCGTACGTAAAATATAATCCGATATACTGTTACGGCAAACAATTCAAAATCGTCATAACTCCCAACCCTAAACTCACAAATTTCAATCCCTAAGAACAACTCTCAACCCTCAACTCCTAACTCTCAACTCTCAAATAGCCTGCTGCTCCTTCAGCTCCAGATACTTGTTGAGCACGTTGATGGAGAGGCGTTCGGGCGTGGTTAGCAGGCTGATGATGCCGCGTTGTCTTAGTTTGGAGACGATGAGGCGCTGTTCGTTCACCATCTTCTCCGTTATGACATGCTGATAATACTGCTCCGTGGTCTTGGGCTTGCGGCGCAGGAAGTCGGTCTTCTCATTGTCCACGAAGAAGACAAGGAGGAGGCGGTGGCGCATATTCAGCTGAAGGAGGTAAGGCAGCTGTCTCTCCATAGCCTGAAGAGACGTGAGGTTGGTATATACCACAAGCAGCGAACGCTTGGAGAGGCGCTGGCTGACCACGGACAGCATTTCGCTGAAGTCGCTCTCGCCGAAACGTGTCTCTTGAGAATAGAGCGCATCGAGCACCCTTTCCATCTGACCGTGGCGGCGTGACGGAGCTATGAAGGTGTCGGTATGGTCAGAGAAGCATATCAGACCTGCCTTGTCTGCCTTGCGTATGGCTACGTAGGCGAGCATGAGTGAGGCGTTGATGGCATAGTCGAGGAGCGTCATGCCATTGAAAGACTGCTGCATGGAGCGTCCTTTGTCGATGACCGACACTATCTGTTGCGAACGCTCGTCCTCGTAGACGTTGACCATGAGCTGATGGCGGCGTGCTGAGGCTTTCCAGTTGAGCGACCGATAGCTGTCGCCCTCCACGTATTCCTTTATATGCTCAAACTCCGTGTTGTTGCCGGCGCGACGTATGCGCTTTATGCCCATTTCCGTAAGGCGGTTGTTTATGGCGAGAACCTCATACTTATGGAGCATGAGATAAGAAGGATAGACCTTCGTGTCCGTAGGCTTGCCGCACGTGAAGCGGCGCTCCACGAGGCAGAGCGGCGACGAGGCGAACACGCGGATGTGTCCGAAACCGTAAACGCCGCGTCGGGTGGGGCGGAGGCTGTAGACTACGGTCTTGGCTTCGCGTGCTGCAAGGCGCAGACGGAAGCTGATGTCGCGGCGCTGGAATACGAACGGTATCTCGTCGATGATGTTAAGCCGTAAGCCGAACGGACAGTTGCTCTCCACGCGCAGCCTTATCTGATTGTCGTCGCCGTTGGAGAGGCGGTCGGCTATCTGACGGTAGGCTGAGATGTGCCGGCGATAATAGAGCAGCACGATGTCTGCCGCCGTGGCTATGAAGAGCAGCCACATGAGCATTCTGCCCACCGCATAGAGCGGCGGGAAATAATTGCCTGAGGCAAGCAGGATGATTGTTGCCACGGCGATGGCATAAAATCGGTTGGTCAGAAACATTCCTTATACGTTTTCTTTATTTCGGCACCTCCACCTTATCTATAAGCTTATGTGCCACGGCTATGGGCGTGAAGCCCTCCATCTCGCTCTCTGCTGTAAGCTGCAGGCGGTGTTGCATGATGTAAGGTGCCACGGTCTTGATGTCGTCGGGCACCACGAAGTCGCGACCTCCGATGAGGGCGTACGCCTTGGCGCAATTGAGCATTGCCACTGAAGCACGCGGTGAACAGCCCACGTACACTGCTGCCGACTCGCGGCTTTCGCCCACTATCTGCGCTATGTAACGCAGCAGCGAGGGGTCCACCACCACGCTGTCCATCATCTTTCTCAACTCCGTAAGCTCCTCCTTCGTGATAATCGGCTCCACGTCCTCCAGTCGTGCGAAGGAAGTATGCTCGTTGTGTCGGCGCAATATCTCCACCTCGTCGTCCAAGGAAGGATAGCCCATTGTTATCTTCATCAGAAAACGGTCGAGCTGTGCTTCAGGCAGACGGTAAGTGCCTTCCTGCTCTATCGGGTTCTGGGTGGCGATGATGGTGTATACGTCGCCCATCTTGTATGACGTGCCGTCGATGGTGGCCTGTCGTTCCTCCATCACCTCGAAGAGCGCCGCCTGCGTCTTGGCCGGTGCACGGTTTATCTCGTCGGCGAGGATTATGTCGGCGAAGGCAGGACCGGGATGGAAGCTGAACTCCTGCGTCTTCATATTAAACACCGACGTACCGAGAACGTCACTCGGCATAAGGTCTGGCGTAAACTGTATGCGTGAGAAGCGAGCGTCGATGAGGCGCGACATCAGACGGGCGAGGAGCGTCTTCGCCACTCCCGGTACGCCCTCCAGCAGTACGTGTCCGTCAGCTATTATACACGTGAGAAGCATGTCCACGGCTTCTGTCTGTCCGACAACGACGTCGGCTATGCGTTTTCTTACCTCGCCGATTTTGGCGGCAAAGGCAGTAAGGTCAGTTCTTGTTTCCATTGTCTTTTTAGTTGTTTCTGAATGTTTTTCAAATCCTTTCCGTCAGGTCATTGATGGTGTCAATGGCCCACTTCATTTCCTTGTCGTCAATGTTGCCCTCCGTACAGTAGTCCATTCGGAGTCTTTTGAGTATGTCCTCCACCTCCTTCTCTTTCATTCCCGTCCTACGGGCGACGGTCAATACGGTGTCTTCGCTTAGCACATTCTCGAGGATGTCCACAGTCATCGTTGAGCGGATGCGCTCTGCGAAGAAGCGTGTCTTCTTGCGTACAAGGTCGGCATTGTCGGCACGCTGATAGTAGAGGGTGCCTATAAGCTGCGCAAACTCCAGCGAATGATTCTTTGGCTGCGTCATTACGGGTATGACGCGTTGGCGGCGTCTGGCCTTGAAGATGAAGAAGAGGAGGAGCGTGAAAGCCGTCAGATACCATGCCTCGCGCAACGGTTTCCGGCTCAACACATACCTCATGGGCGACATCTTAGCGTCGTAACCGTCATAGTCTGGCGAATAGCTTGTGGTGCGGATAACTGGTCGGTCGCTTATCTGCGTCATCAGTCGCATCGTCAGCGGCGACGACTCCTTTGCCAATACGCCGTAATTGGTAAAGAGATAAGGCATGGTTACGATGGTGAGCCTTCCTTTCCCCACTTTCCTTGTGACGGCAAGATTCAGGCATACGTCCGCGCTGTCTTTCTCCGTAAGGTTGAATCTGTAATAGCAGTCGGTTGCTGTCACCACTTTTATGTCCTTGTTTTCCTCAAGCAGTCTCTTCTTTATGGTGTCCAGCGTTGCAGGGAAGAACGGACTGTTGTCGTAGCGTAGATTTGTTCGGATGGTTCTCTGAGCAAGTACGTCGTAACTTACTTTGTCCTTACGGCTGTCGTCCGTGATAATCGTTCCTGACATCATGTCTGTATACATACGATAATCTCCTTGCGGGTAAAGGCTGTCCGCATCCCAACTCACCGTGGCGTAAGCGTTCTCTTCCTTGTTTCGCAGTCTCATCTTCAGGTAGCGTATGTTGAGGTACGTGAAGTTATAGGCGTAAAGTCCGTAGTCGTAGGCGAGGATGGAGTCGGAGTAACAGCCGTCTTGCGTGTCGCAATACGCCATCATCACATGACTGCCGCCTTTTAGTAGCTTTCTCAGTGCACGAATGTCCATCTCGTTGAAAGAGAGATGTTCTGTTGCGATGAGAATATTCTTATGTCTGTTGGCTGTGTCGGCAGCTATCTGGCTTAGCGTCTTTCTCTTTGCCTCGTAGCCACGTGGCATGGTCTGCGCCATTACGCTGTCAAAGACATAGCATCCGAGAGGTTGGCGGTCGTTCGGATGGAAGGTGGCCCTCCATGTGAAGTTGCGAGGTATGCGCTGCCCTAAGACGAAGCAGACGATTATCATCACCACTATACCTATTATATATAAGCGCGAACTCTTCATGCCTTGCCTCCTTTCTCGTCAGCCGACGTTGTAGTGGCTTCGTTTCTCTCAGTCGTAGCTTCGTCTTTCTCAGCCTTGGCTTTGGCTGCGATGTCCGCCTCTATGGCACGGTTGTCCTCTGTCATCTCGTCAGCCATCTCCTCAGTTGCCTCAAAGCCTCCGTATCTTATGCGTACGAACATCATTGTGGCGTGTCGCAGATGATGGTCTTCATATTCTGCCACGTACTGCAACGGAGTCTTCGACGGAATCCAATGGATGAGGTCGGCGTCGCTCAGCGCACGCAGCGTCTTGAGGTAAGTCAGACGCACCACCTCACGATAGTCCTTGCGTGATCGTGCTTCGGCGATGGCTTCGTCAAAGCGGATGCCGTAGATGGTGTCTTCCTCGACGGTATAGTCTGTGTCCTGCTTTTCCTTGCGGCGCAGACGCAGCAGTTCGGGGTGGCGATAGAACGTGACGCCGATGATGGTGGCGATGGCAAAGAAGCCGAGCACGTAAATCACAGCCTTGCCCATTCCGCCCACATACAGACTGCCGAACAGTTCCTGCAAGAGCGTATCTATCTGGCTCGCCAACCAATCCATCAGCGAGAAGTCAGAACCCTTAAACTCCGAGTCGTAGCCGTATTTGGGTTGGGTGCGCCATTGTGCCAGGCGGAGTGAGTCAACTATGAGTGTGTCGGTCATTGTTTAAAAATTGTCTTCGTTGGTGGCGTCTTTATCGAAGTCGTCGAAGTCTTTATCTTCGTGGTCAAAGTTGTCGATGTCGAGAGCGCTGCATGCATGTCCGTACTGATAAGCTATGGCAATGAGCAATGCAGAATAGCCTACATAACAGACGTAAATATAGAGAAGGGCTGACAGATAAGAGATGAGGCTGAACCATGTGGAGTTTACGAAAGAAAACCCGTCTGAGTTTTCTATCGCCAAAAAAGCTTTTGCCATAGCCGTCAGCATATAAGGAACGGAGAGAAAACCGCAAATGACGTTTGTGATTAAGCCGACGACGAAAGTGATGGCAACGATGCCGCCCCATGTCTTGAATCCGTAGACAAAGGCTTTGCGCATTCCTGCCCAGAAACCGATTGGCTCAAACGAATAGGCGGGAATCAGCATTATGGCAGGCGGAATCAGGGCGACAATCAATGCGAAGACAATCATAAAGACGCCGACATTGGCAGCCTGAAGCACAGCTATGATTGCCACCACCAGTAATATGATTACGACGAAGAACAGAATGAATGCCAGGACGCTCTTCCATGCCGCTCCCATCTGTCGTCTTGCGTAAGGCAGAAATTCCTTGAACGTCATTTTCGTGAGGTCCTCATTTACGGGCGTGCCGTCCTCGTTGGTGGCATGATAGAGCTTCATTAATGCATAGACGATGCTGAGCAGGAACAGCGAGGCTATCATACCCAATATCATCGTTGCGCCGTAATTGAGTCCGAATCCGGCGAGTATGCCCATCGTGTCGTCGCTGTCGGAAGCGAGTTCGCCGTACATCATGGATGTCAGGTTGTTGAGGCTAAGCGCCTGTATTGCGCAGACGGGCAGAATGGCGATGGTGAGCATCTTCAGCAGCGGACGCCAGTTGGCTGTGATGAAGTCGGTGGTGTCGCTGAATTTGTCGCTGAACTTTCTGCGACGGAAGAACGGAGAAATATGGTGTTTGATGAATCCCATGGTCTTTATGTTTTTTATTGTTTGTTACTATATAGATAATGTGGCAGCACAATGTAATATCCCACTATGAAAGCGAGTGAGAGGGCTATGATGCCGAGCCTGATGCTGAGCGCCATTTCGGTGTGGCGCGTGATGTAGCCTTCGATGAATCCAGCCACAATGAAGACAGGCACCGTGCCCACCACAATCTTCAGTCCGCGCTTTGCTCCGCGGCGGAAGGCGTAGAGGCGCTTGTATGTACCGGGAAACAGCCAGCCGTTGCCGATGGCAAGTCCGGCGGCGCCAGCCACGATGATGGCTGAAATCTCGAGCGTGCCGTGCTGAAAGACAGCCACGAGCGACTCGCCCAACAGTCCGTGCTGCGCAAAGAACGCCTCGAAGCATCCTAACATTATGCCGTTATAGAAGAGCATCATGGCTGACATGACGCTCGTCAGCAGTCCGAAGACGAAGATGCGAAACGCCACGCCGATATTGTTAAGCGTTATGCCCATGAACATCGAACTCTCCGAACCGCCGTCATATACTGCCATCGGCGTGCCGTTGCTGATGTTGTCAAGCGTGCGCTCCACATACCAGTCGCCGAGGATGATGCGGCAGAAGTCGGGCTCGGCTGCCTGCGACGCTATGCCGATGAGCACGCTGACGATGAAGATTATGAACGAGGCGAGCAGCAGGCGCCGCTCCTCAAACATCGTCTTCGGCACCTCGCGCGTCCAGAACGTCAGCATGCGCGACCGCTTCTCTCGCTTGTTCCTATAGATGGCGTTGTGTAGGACAGCAGCCAGATTGTTCAGGTAGAGCGTGATGCGTGCCGAGGGGAAGTGTGTGTAGGCGAAGGCGAGGTCAGAGGTTATTTCGGTGTAAGCGTCGGCGATGTCGTCGGGCGTTTCCTCCGACAGGTCCTGCGCCATTATCTCCACATGTTCCCACTTTTCTATGTTTTTCTGAATGAAGGCCAGTTCGTTCATTGCAATGTGATGATAATTTGTGGTTAATGAGTGGACAAATTTAAATAAAAATATTAAATTTGCAAACAAAAAGTAAAGAAAAATGTCAGATATAACTACTGGAAACTTTGTTTGCATCGAACAGACACCAGCCACCATCGGCGATCGCATCTTCGCACGCATCATCGACGCCGTTGTTTTGGTGGCATACACTTACTTTGCCTTATTCTTCCTGGACAAATCAGGCATTGGTGACGACACGTTCTTAGAGGTGCTTTGCGTAATCATCCTCTTGATGCCCATCTTCACCTACACGTTTCTCTCCGAACTGCTGTTTGACGGTCAGACGTTAGGCAAGTATGTGATGAAGACGCGTGTGGTGATGGCTGACGGATCGTCGCCTACGTCAGGTGCCCTGCTGTTACGCTTTGTCTGCGAAATCGTCGACATATATATGGGCTGTATGGGTCTTGTGGTGATAATGTGTACGAAGCGCCGTCAGCGTCTCGGCGACCTCGCTGCCGGTACGATGGTTATTCGGCAGGAGGATATGTCGCGTATGCGCATCTCTCTCAGCGAGTTCGACTTTGCCCGCCGCGACTTCCGTCCCACCTACGCCACAGCCACAAAGCTGAAGCCGCGTCAGGCAGACATCATCCGCCGTGCCGTAGCTCCCGACTCGAAGATTAGCGACAAGCGTCTTGACGTGCTTGCCGCAAAGGTCTGCCGGGTGCTCGCTCTGCCGAAGGACAGCCAGCCCGCCGACAGCGCAGACTTCCTCCGCACCGTCCTTAACGACTATATGTATCTGAAGGGAAGGACTGGCGTGAAGGAAGTCTGAGAATAATCCTACAACAACTCTTACATTGTTCTGTTTATTACCTCTTGATCGTTACGTGAACCTTTCACTTTCAGATTCTGATTGAACAGGCTGTATGAGAGTGACAGGCTTATTCCGCGCATGTCGTTGCTGCCGTATGTGCCCTCGCGTGTGTTCATATAGCGATAGTCCAAGTTGTTATAGTTGGCTTTGTGCAGGATGTCCGTAAACGTCAATGAGATGGAAAGACAGTCATCGAGGAGATTTGCCTGCAATCCTGCCATCCAGTTGTTGGCGGCTTTCTGTACGAGGTTCAGTCGTTCGTTATAGCTTTGAAAGCTGAAGTTTGTGAATGCCGTGAAATGTGAACTGATGAAATAGCTCAAATTGGCGTTGCCTGAGCAGCTTACTTTGCTTGCCTTGCACTTCTTTCCAAGATATTCATAGCTGAATCGTGGAATTTGCATGCTTGCCGTTCCGCTGAAAAACAGCTTGCCGAATGATTTTCTGTATGAAGCGAATATCTGATATGAGTCATAATTGTTCATGTTCAGAGGCATCTCGCATACGATGTCCGTGTTCTGGTCCGGGTTGTATATCACGTTGCTTATCTCGTTGGTGGTGTGACTATATATAAACCCGAGTGTCAGGTTCTTCCATGTTGTGTAAAACGAATAGGTGTCCGTATAGCCAGGTAACAGCTGTGTGTTGCCACTTGTGTATGACAGTGAATCCTTGTATACGGAGAATGGCACCAGTCCCATATATCCTTGGCGTTGTATGCTGCGGTTATAATGAGCTTGGAAACGCAGACCTTGCTTTGGTGTCCATATTACCGATGCTGAAGGCAGAAAGTCTGATGTGTGTCGAGCGGCTTTATAGCTGTTGCTTTTCGTGTCAATGTTTATTTTGGTGTCAGAATATTCATAGCGTCCGCCGATGCTTGCCCATACGTTCTTCCATGATCGTTGTAAGGTCAGGTATGCGGCAGAAACATTGTCGTCCAGAACCTGATGGTTGGATTGTTGGTCGTTTGTCGCCATCTTGTTGGACGTGGCGTAGTGGAGAGAATGGTGTGTGTTATAGTATCTTCCTCCAGTCTCCGCACTTATTTTGTATGGCAAAGCGAAATTATACGCCAGATTTACGGTAGCAAGATTGTATTTGCCATCGTTATTGGTAAGTGAGTAGTTGTTGTATAGTGTCTGCCTGTTTGTCTCGTCGCTTGTGTATTTTGTGTCATTGTCAATGATGGAATAGTCGGCGGATAAAAACAGGTACGAGTTTTTTCCCGTCTTTCCGGTATAAGACATAGAGAAGGTGTTCTGGTTGGAGAGGGTGTTTTCCTTCCTTATCACATCCATTAATGTGGTCTTGGTCCTGTCTTTGTATGTCAGCGTCTCGGTGTCGTTTGTGTGTTCCTTTTCGTGGGCATAGTTGTATACCAGACTGAGCCTATGGTTGGGGCTGAAGTTTATGTCGTTGGCAAATGTCACCGTATGAGAGAACGACCTCATATAGTTGTTATTGCTCTCGTCCGAGCGGAAAGTGTAGTCGGGATGAGCGATTTCTGTAAAATAAGTTTCCTTGTTCAGGTTGCCGTATGTCCCATAGTCGTATGTCAGGCTGGATGTCCATACTCCTTTGTTGGCCTTGAATTCGAACGAGGGATTGTCCGACACCTTGCGCTTGAAGGTTGCCGTATTGTATAAGTCGAGCGAAATGCGGTCTGTAAGAGGACGGATGGTGATGATGTTGATGACGGCATTCGTGCCGGCAGGATATTTTCCTCCCGGCTCACGCTCTATCTCAATACGGTCGATGTTGCTGCTTTTTATGGTCTTGAAAATGTCCTGTGATGTCACCTCGCGTCCGTCCACATAATATTTAGGCGCACCTTTTCCCACCACCTCATACATGTTCTGTCCCACAGTAGATATGCCCGGTGTGGCAACGAGCATGTTGCCGAGGTTGCCCAGCTTGCCAAGGTACGAGCCTTTCACATGCACGATGTCCTTGCTGCCTTCCGTTTTTATGATAGGGCGGCGGGCAGTAACATGCACCGTGTCAAGTTTCAAGTCATAATTTACTGAATCTTTGTCTGTTTGGGCATTTGCCATTAACGGCATTATGGAAAGGATACTGGCTGAAAGCAGAGTGCGTCTTACAATGATATTCATAAGCAAAAGTTTATCGTTAATATTCGACTGTTTGGTGTTTAAATGTCGCAAATTTACATATTTTTGTAATACCATGCAAACTTTCCCCCCCCCTATATTTTTGTAAAAAGATATGAAAGGAGCCACAAGTATAGTTTGTATGGCGTGATTATGGGCATGCTGTCCGTTACAATATTTGCATTTCTAATCGCCAGGAGTGCGAGCCCGGCGCACAACAAAATCTTTGGTGCGAAATTCTTGAGTTTTGAGCGTGCAGCCATAGTGTATTGACGCACAATTAATTATGTGATTAAGAGAAGAAGTGTGCAATGAATAAGGGAACCAAACAAGCGCAATAGTGCCACTTTTACACTCCAATAGTGGCACTTTTATCATGCAATAGCGCCACTTTTACACTCTAATAGTGGCACTATTGGACTGTAAAAGCGGCGCTATTGTTAAGCATTGGTGCTGTTTGCACAGCATAACACCATTAAAACAGCGTTTTGATTCTCTATAATTGATTTTTATTTTGTAACAGCTTTTTACTCTTTGTACGATATTTGCATGCTTGTTTTGGAACTTTCAAAACCGTGGTAAGAAAGATATTTGGCGTTATGAAATAAAGAAGGTCGTTATTTGTTGTGGAATTGAAAAGAATTATATAAATTTGCACATCCATTGAAGACACGCCTTTGTGGACAATCCTTTTTGGATACTATGTAGAACTAATAAAGTTACAGCAACTATTATTCATTAAACAAATCATGGGAGAAAAAACATTGTCGACTCGTCGAAGCCTTTTTGACCGCTATAAAGACATATTCTTTATAGTTTTAGGCATTCTTTCCTATTCGGTCGGTTACACGGCTTTCATCCTTCCGGAGAGAGTGGTTATGGGTGGTGCGTCAGGTATAGCGGCGCTTATCTATTATGCGACGAATATCCAGACATGGATTTCGCTTCTCATACTCAACTGCACCTTTCTTCTTATCGCCCTTAAGGCGCTGAACCTGCAGTTCGTTGTCCGTACGGTTACCGGTGTGGGCATCCTGCTCTTCTTCGTCGGCATCCTGCAGCCGTTCTTCGCAGCCAACCCGATTATCACGGCTGGCAAGGACACGTTCATGCACGTGCTGATCGGCGGTGCTATGTGTGGTGCCGGTCTCGGCTTGGTTTTCTCGCATAACGGATCGACGGGAGGTACGGACATCATCACCGTCCTGCTCAATAAGTACTTCAATATGAGTTTCGGACGCGCCATGCAGTTCGTTGACTGCACCATCATCTGCTCTTCTTACCTTCTCTTTAACAGCACGGAGAAGATAGTCTATGGTGTGGCGTTTACGCTCGTAGCCACCATCTGCTGCGACTATGTCATCAATGGTGCACGCCAGACCGTGCAGTTCCTCATCATCTCAAAGAAGTATCAGGAGATTGCCGACAGCATCAATACGGACGTGCGCCGCGGCGTAACGCTCGTGGAAGGCAAGGGATGGTATAGCAAAGCCGAAGTGGACATGCTCGTGGTGCTGACACGTAAGTACGAGTCGCAGGAGGTGTTGCGTGTAATCAAGGCCATCGACCCCAACGCTGTGGTTTCGCAGACGTTCTGCCACGGCGTATTCGGTGAGGGCTTCGAGCCTTTAAAGTAAATAATTTGTGAACAATACAGACAGTAAAATACTGCGCATAGCGGTACCGTCCATTATCTCTAATGTGACGGTACCGCTTCTTGGCATTGTGGACATGGCAATAGCCGGACACATGGGCGATGCCGTATATATAGCTGCCGTGGCAGTGGGCAGCATGATTTTCAACGTCATCTATTGGCTCTGCGGATTTCTTCGCATGGGCACGAGTGGTATGACGTCGCAGGCGCTCGGACGCCGCGACCTTAAAGGAGTGGCTATGATTATGGCACGCGGCATGTCCGTGGCACTCGCCATCGCCTCCGCCATCCTCGTTCTGCAGCTGCCCGTGGGACGCCTTGCCATCTGGATGGTGGGGGCGGAGGACAGCGTCAGCCACATGGCATGGCGCTATTTCTGTATATGCGTGTGGGGAACTCCCGCCATGCTGAGCCTCTACGCTCTGACGGGATGGTACGTAGGAATGCAGAACACGAGGCTGCCGATGATGATTTCCATAATGCAGAACGTCGTGAACATCATCGCCAGCTTCACGTTCGTTTATGTGTTCAGAATGAAGGTGGAAGGTGTGGCTATGGGAACGGTGGTGGCGCAGTATGCCGGCATAATCGTGTCGGCATGGCTATGGACACGCACCTATGGCGCACGCCTTTTCCATAGGATATGCTGGAGGGAGATAATGGAGGCGGACGCGCTGAAGCGGTTCTTTGCCGTCAATCGCGACATATTCCTCCGCACGCTGTTTCTCGTAGCCGTAAACTTCTTCTTTCTCTCCGCAGGAGCCTCCTACGGAGCCGTTGTGCTTGCTGTCAACACGCTTCTCATGCAGCTCTTCACGCTGTTCTCTTACGTGATGGACGGCTTCGCTTATGCTGGCGAAGCGTTGTGCGGAAGGCTTTACGGAGCGGGCAATAAGGCAGAATTCAGTCGTACCATCGGCAGGCTTTTCCGATGGGGCATAGCCCTTTCCGCTGTCTATACTACCGTGTACGCCTTCGGAGGCGAGGGCTTTCTGTCGTTGCTTACTGACGACGCAAAGGTGGTAAGTGCGTCATCGTCTTACCTGCTTTGGGCTGTCGCCATTCCCTTCTGCGGCATGGCAGCCTTCGTATGGGACGGCGTGTTCATCGGCGTTACGGCAACCCGCGGCATGCTGCTTTCCTCAGCCATAGCCGCCATCAGCTTCTTCCTCGTCTACGCTCTGCTGCACACGACGCTGCAAAACCACGCCCTATGGCTGGCTTTCTTAGTGTTCCTCGCAATGAGAGGGGGAGTGCAAAGTTTTCTGTATAGAAAGTTGAGAGTTGTGGCAAGTTGAGAGTTGAGAATTGCGAGTTGAGAGTTATGATTAGTTTATATGACAAACAGTAGGAGGTGCGGGCATTCCTGCTGTTTGCATTGCTCCTTATTTCTATCTTAAAAGCATATCATAATTCTCAACTTTCAACTCTCAATCCTCAACTAATAAAAACTCTCAACTCTCAACTTCGATAAGCCCGCGGGGCTTATCGAATTGCTTTCTCGAACTGACCGCTCGCCGCATAGCACAATCCTTCTATTTGCGTCGAGCCTTTTCTTGTAGTATACTTGAAAGTTGTGGACTTCTTTCCTCCGAACGAAGTCCATCTTAGCGTCATTTCCACCGTCTTGCCGTTGGTGTCGGGCAGGTCGTTGAGGCGGAACGCCACGATGCCGTCACCCCAATAGCCGCCCTTCACGCCCTGCGCGTCATGATAGAAGGTGAGGTCGTAGGGGTTGGTGTTGTCAGTAGGGGCGAGCCTTACGATGTGCGGCGTGTTGTTGGCAGCCCATTGCGTACGGAAATGAATGGTGAGATAACCGTCCTCCACGACAGTCCATTCCTTAAGAATCTCCACGGGATCTTCCCCGTATGCGGCAGGCTGACCCGCTTCCACGTACGCACTCATCGGCTTGGTGAGAATGCTGTCCATCCAGTTGACGTAGACATCGTAATGGCGGCGCTTGTCTGGCGGAGTCAGCATTCTGAAGCTGACGAAAGCCCTCACTTCCTTATCGTAAGGTGCCTTCTGGATGTTCACGGCGTTTATGGTGGTGGAGTCGTCCAGCTGCATCATAAATCTTGTGCCGCTATTGTCAGGCTTGACAGTCACCAAGGCGTTGGGGCGATTGATGGGATAAACGGGGAACGAGTCGTCTTCGTTGTCGCATGACAGCATGAAGAAGCTGGCGACGAACAACAGGACAGCCGTAATGGCGGCGTGCGTCCTGTGGGAGGATTGTATGTTACGGTGTAGTATGTTCATAAACTTAGGCTTAGGTTGTGCGTTGCTAAGTTACGAATTTTATGCGATACCACAATGTTTTGGCAGATAAATGTCGTTATAAATGATGATTTAGCAGATAAATGTCGTATCTTTGCATATATATAATGTAAGAAAATCGTTAAAAGCAAAGAATATGAAGAATGCACGAATACTTTCAATGATATTCGCCGTTGTGATGCCTCTGGCAGCAATGGCAGACTCATATACGTCGCTTTGGAAGAAATATGACGCAGCAAGGGCTAAGGATCATCCCAAGACTGTCCTTGAGGTGCTGGGCAAGATTTCCGAAAAGGCGAAGAGCGAACGCGCCTACGGACAGTTGCTGAAGGCGCAGGTGCTGTCGGCGGAGTATACCGTTGATGTCTCGAATGACTCGCTTGATACAGAGATTGATCGTATCAGGCAGTACGAACAGGCGGCTGTGGCAAGTGGCGACAAGGTTTTGGCTGCCATTTATCAGTCGGTTCTCGGCGAGGTGTATGCCGATAACGAGATGGCCGTGGAGGATGCCGCGCGCCTATCGAAGGAATATTACGCCAAGTCGATGACCTGTCCTGACGAGCTGGCAAAGGCTTACTGCACGGGCTACGACCCGTTCGTGAAGGACGGCGACGACTCGAAATACTTCTATGACGACATGCTACACGTAATCGGAATGCGTGCCGAAGACTATCGCGGCATGCACGACTATTATGCTTCGCACGGCAAGCGCGAGGCAGCATGCCTCACAGCCCTGCAGATTGTTTGCGACAACCGTAAGGACGGCGACGAGGGCAGAGTGAAGAAGTCGAAATTCATCATGTCGCTCGACTCGCTCGTGCATGAATATTCAGACCTCGTGGTTTGTGGCGAGGTGGCAATAGAGAGATACTCCTACATGGAGAGTGCGGAGGACGTGACGGAGGACGATAAGATGAACTACATCAACTACGCCCTCATGAAGTGGGGCGCATGGCCCCGCATGAACATCCTGCGCAACGCACAGCGCCGCCTGACGCTTCCTTCCTTCCATGCCTCGCTTGGAGGAGAGCTGGCGCTTCCCGACGTGCCGCGCAAGGTGGTGGTGATGGGAGTGAACAACGTGGGCGAGCTGAAGCTTACGGTAAGCCGACTGGACATCGACGGCACCACAAAGCTCAATCCCAACGTGGACGCCGACTATGCACGCCTGCGCCGCCATATCGTAACGGACGAACAGCCTTATACGGACGTACGCAGATACGTCGGACAGCCAGCTTACCGCACATTGCGCGACACGCTGGAGATAAGCGGACTGCGTTCGGGCATGTATCTTGTGGAGATGTCGACGGACAACGTCAGCATACCCGTGCAGAGAAGTCTGCTCCGCGTATGCAACGTCTATCCCGTGGTGCAGCCGTTGCCTGGCGACAAGACTCGCTTTGTGGTGCTCAACGCCACGACAGGAACAGCCGTGGCGAACGCCAAGGTGGACGTGGTGATGTCGATGGACAAGAACGGTAAGGACCATGAAGTGAAGACGCTTACGTGCGACGCCAACGGAGAGGCGGTCCTCGAATACGGACGCACCAATCCCGTGGCTTACCGCGTATATACAGATAAGGAATGCGCCTTCCCGCGTACGCCTATGGCAGGTCGCTTCTATTATTACAACAACAAGTCGGAGGTGACACGCACGTCGCTCTATACCGACAGAAGCGTATATCGCCCGGGACAGACCGTACACGTGGCGGCTATGATGTATAAGTATGACAACCGCAACTATACGGGTGGCGTGCTTGACGGACAGAATCTTACTCTCACGCTCCGCGACGCCAATCATAAGGAAGTGGCAACACGTACGCTTACCACAGACGAATATGGCATGGCAGCAGCCGACTTCGTTCTGCCACAGGGCGGACTGAACGGCACGTACACGGTGCAGGCTGACAAGGGTGGCAGCTACGTGCGCTTCTCAGTGGAGGAATATAAGCGACCGACGTTCAAGGTGGAGATGGGCAAGGCGGAGACACGCTATGCCGCTGACGACACGGTCAGCGTGAAGTGTTATGCCAAGACATTTGCCGGAGTGCCAGTACAGGGAGCAAAGGTGGCTGTAAACGTAATCCGTCGTCCTGCCATGTTCTGGCGATTCGCAGCCAGTCAGGCTGATGCCGCAGAGAAGATTGTAAGCGACACCATAATGACCGATAACGAAGGAGTGTTCACGGTAAGAGTGCCGATACGCGTGCCTTACACCTATGAGGAGCATCCGCGACGCTATTACACCTTCGACGTGACGGCGGACGTGACCGATGCCACAGGCGAGACACGCTACGGCGAGATGTCGTTGCCGTTCAGCGACCATCCTACGATTCTTACCTGCGACTTGCCAGCCAAGTCGCTCCGCGACAGCCTGCATACCGTGACCTTCGCTTATCGCAACAACGCCGGCGAGCCAATCAAGGGCAATGTGGTCTATACCGTTGACGGCGTGAAGTATGAGTGTGCCGCCAACGAGGCAGCAAAGCTTAGTCAGGCTGCGCTTACCTCAGGCAGTCACAGGCTGACAGCCGTCTGCGGAACAGATACGCTTACCACGTCGTACGTGGTGTTTACGCTCGACGACCGCAAGGTGCCGATGCCGACCCATGACTGGTTCTATCTCTCTTCGGAGCAGTTCCCCTCAGACGGTTCGCCCGTATACATACAGGTGGGTTCGTCCGACGACGTGCAGCACGTGGTTTACACCATCGTGTCCGGCAATAAGATAATAGAGCAGGGACAAGCCGACCTGCATAACGAGATGCGCACACGTGCCGTGACCTATAAGGAAGAGTGGGGCGACGGTGTGGCTATAGCAGTGGCGTGGGTGAAGAACGGCAAGGCGTATGTTCATACGGCTCGCATAGAACGTCCGCTTCCCGACACCAGGCTGAACCTTAAGTGGACCACATTCCGCGACCGCCTCACACCGGGACAGCGCGAGACATGGACGCTCAACGTAACACGTCCTGACGGAAAGCCGGCACACGCACAGTTGCTTGCCATGATGTACGACAAGTCGCTTGACGAGATACGCAATCATAACATCCATTTCTCACTTCCTACGTACGTGAACGTGCCTTGGATAACATGGAGAGGCGTGGCTAACAACGAACTCTTCGCATACGGCGAGATGCCGATGCGCTTCCTCCGCGAACCGAGTCTGGATTATAGCCGCTTCATCGGTTTCAGTATTATTGCCGGATACGGTGAGGTATTGGCTTATGGTCGTCCTATGCTGATGTATTCAAAGAGTTCGAGGAATTATGAAACGACAATGGATGCCGCAGAATTGCTTTCTTCTGTAAAGGCCGATATGAAGATGGAAAGGGTAGAAGAAGTGTTGGTTACTGAATCGTCTGCAGCGAATGGCGCTATTGGCGATGCCGGTGCAGAGGAAGGCGGCAAGGCTTCGTCACAAGTACGTGAGAATCTCAACGAGACAGCCTTCTTCATGCCGGGACTCCTGACCGATGAGAAGGGCAACGTATCGCTGCGCTTTACGCTGCCGGAAAGTGTGACGACGTGGCAGATGTATGGCTTGGCACACGACAAGGAGATGAACAACGGCATGATTTCGGCTACGGCTGTGGCAAGCAAGACCGTCATGATTCAGCCCAACGTGCCCCGCTTCGTACGCACATCGGACAGTGGCGTCATCACGGCACGCGTATCTAACACGTCTGACAAGGTGGTTAGCGGAACGGCACGCATGGTGCTTCTCAATCCAGAGACAGGACGAGAGGTGCTGCGCCGCGACACCAAGTTCACGGTCAAGGCTGGCGAGACAACAGTGGCGAAATTCGCTTTCGATATGACAAAGGTGGAGAACGACGGATTGCTCATCTGTCGTGTTACGGCAACAGGACACGGATATAGCGACGGCGAGCAGCATTATCTGCCCGTACTTTCAGATAAGGAGATGGTGACAAACGCTTTCGCATTCACGCAGAACGAGCCGGGCAAGATGGACATAGACCTTACAAAGCTCTTCCCTGCTGAGGCTAACGACAAGAAGCTGACCGTGGAATACACCAATTCGCCGGCTTGGCTGATGATACAGGCGCTGCCTTCGATGGCTACGCCCAACGGCGACAACGCTATGTCGCTCGTAACGGCATATTACGCCAACTCAATAGGTCGTAACATAATGCTCTCCAACGATGCCATCCGTCAGACCGTGGCGCTATGGAACAAGGAGGACGCTTCTGAGGGCAGCTCCTTGCAGAGTGCGCTTCAGAAGAATGAGGAGCTGAAGCTGATGGTTCTGGAAGAGACTCCGTGGCTGATGGACGCAGACCGTGAGGCTGACCATAAGCGTCAGTTGGCGTCGTTCTTCGACGAGTCGCAGATCAGCTATCGCCTTGCAAGCAATCTCTCGAAGCTGTCAAGACTGCAGCGTGAGGACGGATCGTTCGCATGGTGGAAGGGAATGGACGGTTCGCCATGCATGACCATGTCCGTGGTGGAGACGCTCGTACGTCTGAACAAGCTCATTGGTGAGCAGAAAGCCACAAGCAATATGGTGGAGGCTGCCTTTGCCTACATGGACAAGCGGATGGCTGAAGAGGTGAAGGACATCAAGAAGGCTGAGGCTAAGGGCGAGAAGATGCGTCCAAGCGAACTGGCTGTACAGTATATGTATAGCGTTTCGATAGCTGACCGCAAGTTATCGGCTTCGGCAAAGCGCAACTTCGACTTCCTCGTCAACCGACTCTCTGAGAAGAATACGGAGGTCACCATATACGGCAAGGCTGTGTCGGCTTTGGTTCTGGCTAAGAACGGATACGCTGACAAGGCGGCTGACTTGCTGGAAAGCATACGCCAGTATACAGTATATAAGGAAGAGATGGGACGCTATTTCGATACTCCGAAGGCTCTCTATTCATGGTTTGACTATCGCATTCCGTCGCAGGTGGCTGCCATTGAGGCTCTGCAGACATTGCAGCCGTCAGACCGTCAGACCATCAGCGAGATGCAACGCTGGCTGCTTCAGGAGAAGCGTACGCAGGCTTGGGACACCCCCATCAACTCAGTAAACGCCGTGTTTGCCTTCATGAACGGCTGTTCGTCGCAGCTGCTCTCCAACCAGGCACAGTCCACAACGTTCAAGTTTAACGGACAGAAGCTTGCTATGCCAAAGGCAACGGCTGGTCTTGGATACGTGAAAGTGGCTAAGACGGCTGACAATATGCGCAAGCTGGAGGTGGAGAAGACTTCTCTCGACACTTCTTGGGGTGCTGTCTACGCACAGTTCGTGCAGCCTACCACGGAGATTGCGTCAGCTGCTTCAGGTATGACTGTGGTGCGTGAGGTGCTGAAGGACGGCAAGAAGGTGTCGGCAGACGACATACATGTAAGTCTCGGTGACCGCATCACGGTTCGTCTTACCATAACAGCAGAGCGCGATTACGACTTCGTTCAGCTTACAGACAAGCGTGCTGCCTGCCTCGAACCGTTGCAGCAGACCTCCGGTTACGGATGGGGATATTACTGCCAGCCGAAGGATTATCAGACCAACTATTTCTTCAGCCGTCTGTCAAAGGGCAAGCATGTGGTGGAGACCACCTACTATGCGGACCGTACTGGTAAGTATCAGACCGGCACGTGCAGCGTGCAATGTGCCTATTCGCCCGAGTTTATGGCACGCACCAAGGCGTTTGTCGTGACAGTGGAATAAGTAAACGGAAGAGCAAAGGAATAAATACATTTATATAAAGGAATATATACATATACATAAAAGCGATTTATGAAAAGATTATATATACCCGCCGTTCTCCTCGCAATGTCGTCGTTGGGGGTGAACGCACAGAAAATAGCAACAGCCAATAAGATTGTGGACTGCGGACAGGTGATGTTCCGTTCGCCCGTAACGGCTGAGTTTGAGATTACCAACAAGGGTGGACGTGCCACGCGCATTGTGGACGTGCGTACAAGCTGCGGATGCACGGATGTGGAATATCCCACGGGTGACGTCCCTTCGGACGGCAAGTTCACGTTGCGCGTGAAGTATGACGCTAAGACAATGGGCCACTTCGACAAGTTCATCGACATCTATGCGGACAACAGCAACAAGCCGCTTGTGCTGCGAGTGCGCGGTAATGTGGTGCCGGAGATTGTAGACTTCGGTGGCAAGTACGACTTTATGCTTGGCAACATTCAGGCAGACTGCAACGACATCGAGTTTGATGACGTGAATCGTGGCGAGCGTCCTCAGAAGAAGATTCACATCCGCAACACTACGAGCGAGACCGTGCAGCCCGTCGTAATGCACCTGCCGGCTTACCTTCAGGCTGAGGTGTCGCCGTCAAAGATTGAACCGGGACACAGTGGAGTGGTGACTGTCACGCTTGATTCGCGCCAGCTAAAGGATATGGGACTGACACAGACCTCCGTATTCCTTGGTGGATTCCCCGGCGACCGTGTGAGTCGTGAGAAGGAGATAAGCGTTTCTGCGGTATTGCTGCCCAAGTTTGACAACCTTACAACGAAGCAGCTCGCCAATGCGCCTAAGCTTTCGCTCTCAACAACTGCTCTCGATCTTGGCGAATTCGGCACCAAGAAGAAGCTGAAGGGTGAGGTGATAATCCGCAATGACGGCAAGTCTGTGCTCAATATCCGTAACATCCAGATGTTCACAATGGGACTGGAGGTGTCGCTTAACAAGCAGAAGCTGAAGCCGGGCGAGTCGGCTAAGCTCAAGATTACGGCAGACAAGCGCCAGATTAAGGCTGCACGTTCTAAACCACGTGTGCTGATGATCACCAACGACCCGAACAATGCCAAGGTTACAATAAAGGTTATCGCAAAATAAGACGTTCAGAATGGACAGACAACTGACTATTGAGATAGACGAGGGTAGTGGCTTCTGCTTCGGAGTCACTACCGCAATACGTAAGGCGGAGGAGGAGCTTGCCAAGGGCACGCGCCTCTATTGCCTTGGTGACATCGTACATAACGGCATGGAGGTGAAGCGCTTGCACGACCAAGGGCTTATCACCATTAATCATGACGACATGGAAGAGCTGAAGGATGTGAAGGTGTTGCTACGTGCGCATGGCGAGCCGCCACAGACTTATGAGCTGGCTCGTCGTAACGGCATTGAGATAATAGACGCCACGTGCCCCGTTGTACTGGCTCTGCAACGTAGGATAAAGCGTCAGTACGACGACAATCCTAATGCGCAGATAGTGATTTTCGGCAAGCGTGGACATGCAGAAGTGCTTGGCTTGGTGGGTCAGACGGACAGTCATGCCATTGTTGTGGAAAAGGTGGAGGACGCAGAACGACTCGATTTCTCGCGCGACATCTATCTTTATTCGCAGACAACGAAGTCGCTTGACGGCTTCCATCAGATCATTGACTACATCCAGCGTCACATGCATGAGGGCGCTACATTCAAGAGTTTCGACACCATCTGCCGTCAGGTAGCCAACCGCATGCCCAACATAGCCGCCTTCGCCTCCCGTCACGACCTCGTTCTCTTCGTCTCAGGACGCAAGTCGAGCAACGGTAAAGTGCTCTTCAAGGAATGCAGCAGCGTCAATCCTCGCAGCTATCAGATAGAGAGTCCCGAAGAAATAGACATGTCATGGTTTGCGCCAGACGTACGCACAGTAGGCATTTGCGGAGCCACCAGCACCCCGAAATGGCTGATGGAGCAATGTAGAGAGCGAATAGAGAAAGGCTGATGATTAGCTTTTGATGATTGCTTTCATTTGCTGATAATTGCTTTCATTTAGCTGATGACGCCTTTAATATAATGTATAAATACAAAAAAAATCCCATAGTCCTTTATTGGAACTATGGGATTTTTATATTGAGTTAATTTGTTTTGCTTTAGAACTTCGCCATCTTTATGGCGTCAATGGCGCATTCGTCGCCCTTGTTGCCATACTTGCCGCCGCAACGGTCAAGAGCCTGCTGGCGGTCGTTGGTGGTGAGCAAGCCGTAGATGATAGGTATCTCGCTTGTGGTATTGAGACGAGCGATGCCGTAAGTAACACCCTGGCAGATATAGTCGAAGTGAGGAGTCTCACCGCGAATCACGCTACCGAGGATAATCACGGCGTCATAGCCTCCGTGGAGAACCATCTGGTGTGCTCCGTAAATCAGCTCGAAGCTTCCGGGAACAGTCTTGACGTGGATGTTCTCTGGCAAAGCTCCGTGCTTCTCCAGTGTCTTAACGGCTCCGTCAAGCAAAGCTCCGGTTATCTCCGGATTCCATTCTGCCACAACAATGCCGAAGCACATGTTGCTTGCGTCAGGAATGCTACTGAAGTCGTATTCAGATAAGTTGTGAAGTGCTGTTGCCATTTGCTGTTTTGTTTTTACTCAGAAACACGCTCGATGTACTTGTCAATCTCTGAGCTCTGCACTACTGTTGAGTTGACATACTTCTTCTTGATGTCCTGATAGAGCTTCAGAGCCTCGTCCTTCTTGTTCTGGCTTTCGAGCAGGATGCCTGCCTGAACGAGGAATGTGGGTGAGAGGCTGTTGTTGACGTCGTCAGCCTTGCTGTCTGCCATGTCAGCTGCCTTCTTGAGAGTAGCGATGGCTTTGTCCACGTTGCCAGTCTGAGCGTAAGCGTTGCCGAGAGCTGAAACAGCAGCGGGGCTTACCATAGCGTCGCTCTTAGTAGAGAACTTCTCGAGGTATGTGAGAGCGTCGTTCCACTTGCCGAGGTTAGCATAGCTGAGACCTGCGTAGAGGTTAGCGAGGTTGGCAGCGTCTGTGCCGCTGTAGTCGCTTGCAATCTTCACGAAACCAGCGTAGCCTGCTCCGTCACCGTTAAGCGCCTTGTCGAACTGCTCCTGGTTGAAATAATCCTGACCCTTTGCGATGGCTGTGCTTGCCTTATCCTCGCGTGGAGCCTGAACGTAAGCCTTGTAAAGCAGGAGACCTGCGATAACGAGCACTACTGCTACGACAGCGATTAATATTTGCTTTTGATACTTTGAGAAGAATGCTTCACTGCTGTTGGAGCGCTCAACTTGGGTGTTAGCTCCAAAATCAATTTTGTTTGCCATTTATTTGTTTGTTTTTTTGTTTTCCTTAGGACTTATTGTGGCTTGTGACCTATAGACACAAACGCGTCGCAAAATTACTGATTTTATCTTGAATATTGAAATTTATTCTATCTTTTTTTCTTTTTTCAATAATAAATGGGGTAACTTTGCACGACTGATTATATTATATTGCACGACTGAATATATTATCAATGATACTCAAGAATATCTCCATACTCAATTTCAAGAACATACGTGAGGCGTCGCTTTCGTTCTCGCCGAAGCTCAATTGCTTCCTCGGACGCAATGGTGAGGGCAAGACCAACCTTCTTGACGCAGTATATTATCTGTCGTTCTGTCGCAGTTCTTCCAATCCTATCGACTCACAGGTCATCACGCACGACCAAGGTTTCTTTGTCCTTGACGGCAATTATGAGAACGAAGAAGGCGAGCCCGTGAACGTGTATTGTGGCATGAAGCGCGGCACGAAGAAGCACTTCAAGCGCGACAAGAAGGAATATAAGCGACTGTCACAGCACATCGGTTTGGTGCCGCTTATCCTTGTGTCGCCTTACGATCAGGATCTTATTTCAGGCGGAAGTGAGGAAAGGCGCAAGCTTATGGACGTGGTGATATCGCAGTATGACAATACTTACATTGATGCTTTGAACAGTTATAACAAAGCACTTCAGCAGCGTAACGCCCTTCTTAAGATGGAGGAAGAGCCTGACGTCATGCTCCTTGATATCTGGGAGAACGAGATGGCGGTTCACGGCGAGCGTATCTTCAAGGCAAGAACGGCTTTCGTGGAGAGGCTTATTCCTGTATTCCAGAATATATACAGCCATATCTCGGACGACCGCGAGACGGTCGGATTGAGCTATGTGTCGCATGCCCAGCGTGGACCTTTGCTTGACGTCATCCAGCGCGACCGCTTCAAGGACCGTGCCGTGGGCTATTCATTGCATGGCATTCACCGCGACGACCTTGAGATGACGCTTGGCGGTTACCAGATGAAGCGTGAGGGATCGCAGGGACAGAACAAGACGTTCGTGCTGGCATTGAAGCTGGCGCAGTTTGATTTTCTCAGACGTACGTCATCTCAGACCACTCCTCTCTTGCTCCTTGACGACATCTTCGACAAGCTGGACGCCAACCGTGTGGAGCGTATCGTAAAGCTGGTGTCGGGTGACGGTTTCGGTCAGATATTCATAACCGACACCAATCGCGACCATCTCGACCAGATTCTGCAAAACGTCAGTTACGACTACAAGCTGTTTGACGTAGAAGGAGGAGATATCAAGGAGAAAGAATAACGGTGGAAAGGGGAGTAGGATATACAAAATATTACCCAAAGGTAACTTACCTTTGGGTAATATTTTGTTAGAAACAATGCTTAATAAACCTTTACGTCGGTTATGACCTGACTGCCTACGGCTTGGTTTATGCGCTGTACTATGCGTGTTTTCATCATCGAAAGATCTTGGCGCAAAGCAGGATTGATGATTTTCACGTATAGTGTCTGGTTCTTTATAAACTTCTCGCCGGTGTATCTTGTTATCATCTCGCCCATTAGATTGTCCCATGCGTCTATTGCCCGCTTTTGCAGCAACGGCGTTTCGAGGCCTTCGTGGCGCAGATACATGTTCAGCAAGTCGTTTATTGATTTCACTTCGCGTCTGAACATTATTGTTTTTCTCCTTTCTTATATTATCACTTCGTCCATCTTGACGTCGTGTTCGTCCGTCGGAATTTGCTCAACGAGTTGGAACGGCAGGCAGATGCCAATCTTGTATGTGTCCCCAAGCTTTGGCAGCAGTCTGTCGTAATAGCCCTTGCCGCGTCCCATTCGGTTGCCTTCACGGTCGAAAGCTACACCTGGTATTACGGCGAGGTCGATGGACGCATAGTCAACGAACAGTTCGCCTGTCGGTTCCATGATGTTGTAGGCTCCCAGTGCAAGGTCTGCCGGACCCGTATAGCGACGCAGCTCCATTGTTCCTTCGCCTGTTACGCGTGGCAGCAGAATCTGCTTGCCGCTTACAAGAAGCGAGTCTACAAGCGTATGCGTGTCCACCTCGTCCGGCAAAGAATAGTAGAGCATTACGGTCTTAGCCGTTTTAATGCGCGGATGCGACAGCAGACGCATCACAACAGGAAACGACTGTTCGTGCAATTCCTGACTTGTGAACTGACGTTTACGGCTTCTTATTTCCTTTCTGAGTTCCTGTTTTTCCATATTTATATATTAGTTGATAGTTATGATTATTTGAGAGTTGAGAATTGAAAGTTGAGAGTTGAGGGTTGAGAGTTATGATTACAGATTACAAATAATATTACTAATCATAACTCTCAACTCCCAACTCTCAATTTTCAACTAATCTCAACTCTCAACTGTATTTCACTTCTTCGCCGGTTTCTTCGGGAACGCTGCGTTCTCGCGGAACACGCTCAGCGCCTTTGCAATTGTCGGGTCATCGGCATTGATGTATTCGGTCCATGCCTCGTCGTCCAGCATGTTGTAGATGATGCGCGAATTGATGAAGCGTTCCAGGAGCTTGTGCGACTTGCGTATCATCAGATTGCGGCGTTTCAGTCCGTTGCGGTCTGCGTAAGCTGCAAACTGCTCCACCGTGTTCTGGCTGACGAGATACTTCGAGAGGCTCATCATGTCCTTGTATGTGTTGAGCTTCGGACGGTTGTTGTCCGTATAGGTGAACGCATACTGGAGAATCAGTCCTGACATGGCAGCCTGCTTGTAGTAGCTGGTCATGCCGAGCGTGTCCTCAGCCACGAAGATGTCCGGCGTGATGCCGCCACCGCCATACACCGTACGTCCGATGCTGGTGTGGTAAGCCGGTCCGTGATGCTTGATGCTGTCCTGCGAGAAGAACTCGCCGTGCTGATAACGTGTGAGCAGATCTTCCTCATAGTCCTTGTTGTCGCCGGCTGTGAACGGCTTCTGGATGCATCGTCCCGAAGGTGTGTAGTAGCGGGCGATGGTGAGGCGAATCATCGAACCGTCGGGGAAGGAGAGCTGCTGCTGCACGAGGCCCTTTCCGAACGAGCGGCGACCGATGATGGTGGCGCGGTCGTTGTCCTGCATGGCGCCGGCGAAAATCTCCGAAGCCGAAGCCGAACCCTCATTGATGAGCACCACGAGCGGAATCTTCTGATAAGATCCGTGTCCGTCCGACGGGAAGTCCTGTCGCGGCGACTTGCGTCCGATGGTATATACTATCAGCTTGTCCTTAGGCAGAAACTCGTTAGCCATCTGGATGGCAGAGTTCATATAGCCTCCCGTGTTGTCACGAAGGTCGATAACGAGGTTGGTGAATCCTTCCTGTGACAGCTTGGCAAGGGCAATGAGCATCTCGGGATAAGTGGTCTCGCCGAAACTCTTCACCTTAATATATCCTGTGTTCTTGTCGAGCATATATGTGGCTGTGATGCTCTTCTGCGGAATGTCGCCACGCGTTACCGTAAAGTATTTCACGGCTTTTTGTCCGTAGCGCATCACACCCAGCTTCACCTTCGTGTCCTTCGGACCTTTCAGGCGTCGCATGGCCTCCTCGTTCGTGACAATCTTGCCCACGAACGGCTTGCCGTCCACGCTTACAATCTTGTCGCCGGCAAGTATGCCAGCACGCTGTGCCGGACCGTTCTTCACGACGTTCTGCACGTGTATGGTGTCCTTGCGTATGGTGAACTCGATGCCCACTCCCGAGAACGATCCCTTCAGGTCGTCAGCCACAGCCTGCGCGTCCTTCGCGCTGATGTATACGGAGTGCGGGTCGAGGTCGGCGAGAATCTGCGGTATGGCTACGTCCACGAGCGAGTCGATGTTCACCTTGTCCACGTACTGATCGTCTATAAGGTGAAGCAGATTGCTGAGTCGGTTCGATCCGGAATTGATGATGTTGAGTCGGTTGCCGGAGAAGTGGTTGGCGTAGAACGAGCCAATCATTATTCCGATAATCACGCATACTGCCATTATCAACGGCATAAAGCGGTTAGACTTCTTCATATTCATAATCGTCAGGATTTAGATATGTTACTTCTATGTTTGCTCTCTTGAGGAGGTCTATGCCGTCCATCAGTCGGTACTGTTCGGCGTAAATCACGCGCTTGATGCCCGCCTGAATAATCAGCTTGGCACATTCTATGCAGGGCGCCGCCGTCACGTAGAGCGTGGCGCCGTCGCTGTTGTTAGAGCTTCGTGCCAGCTTTGTTATGGCGTTGGCTTCGGCGTGAAGGACGTAGGGCTTCGTGGTATTGGTGTGGTCCTCGCAGATGTTCTCAAATCCGCTCGGCGTACCGTTATATCCGTCGCTTATTATCATCTTCTCCTTCACCACCAGTGCGCCCACCTTGCGTCTGTGGCAATAGCTGTTCTCTGCCCAGATGCGGGCCATGCGCAGGTAGCGCAGGTCGAGCAACAGCTGCTTCTCCTCTTTCTTAGTGCTTGATTCCATTTCGTTCGAGTAGTGCGTCTATGGTTGGTTCCTGTCCGCGGAATCTCTTATAGAGCATCATCGGATGCTCCGTACCTCCCTTTGACAGGATGTTGTCTCTGAAACTCTGTGCCGTCTTCTGGTCGAAGATGCCGTTCTTCTTGAACACGCTGAATGCGTCAGCGTCCAGCACCTCAGCCCACTTATAGCTGTAATATCCGGCAGCGTATCCTCCCGCCATGATGTGCGAGAACTGCGTGGTCATACACGTATCTGTCAGCTGCTTTGTCACCTGAGCCTTCTCCCAAGCCTTCTTCTCGAAGGGGATGATGTCCTCTGTGAAGGCGTCTTCCTTCGTATAGTAAGCCATGTCCAGCAGTCCGAAGCTCACCTGTCTGAGGCAACTGTAGGCAGCAAGGAAGTTGCGGCTCTTGGCAATGCGCTCTATCAGCTCGTCCGGCATCGGCTCGCCCGTCTGATAATGGAAGGCGAAGGTGCGCAGAAAGTCTTTCTCCACGGCGTAGTTCTCCATGAACTGCGAGGGCAGCTCCACGAAGTCCCACCATACGTTGGTGCCTGAAAGACTCTCGAAGCGGGTGTTGGCGAACATGCCGTGCAGCGAATGACCGAACTCATGGAGGAATGTCTCCACCTCGCCGAGAGTCAGCAGAGCCGGCTTTTCGGGTGTAGGCTTCGTGAAGTTCATCACCACGCTGACGTGCGGACGTACGTTTACGCCCTTGCGGTCAATCCATTGTCCCTGAAATTCTGTCATCCAAGCTCCTCCCTGCTTGCCCTTGCGCGGATGGAAGTCGGCATAGAACACGGCGAGATACGATCCGTCGCGGTCGTACACCTCATACGCCTTTACGTCGGGATGATACACGGGGATGTCTTTGTTCTCCTTGAATGTGATGCCATACAGACGGTTGGCAAGGCCGAACACTCCGTCTATCACGCGTGACAGTTCGAAGTAGGGGCGGAGCATCTCAGCGTCGAGGTTATACTCGCGCATCTGCAGCTTGTGCGAATAAAATCCGAAGTCCCACGGCTGCATCTCAAAGTCATCGCCCTCCTTTGCCTTTGCCTCTGCCTCCACAGCCTTTACGTCCTCGATGGCTGTAGGTTTGTAAGCGTCAATGAGGTCGTTCAGTAGCTTATATACATTCTGTTCGTTGGAAGCCATGCGATGCACGAGCACGTAGTCGGCGTATGTGCGATAACCGAGCAGCTGCGCAATCTCGCGGCGCAGATTTATCAGTCGGCTGCAAATCTGGAGATTGTTCTCGCTGTTATCGTGAATACCCTCCGTGTTGCGTGCCATATACATCTGGCGGCGCAGTTCGCGTTGGGTGGAGTAGGTCATGAACGGTGAGTAAGAAGGATAGTCCAATGTGAACAGCCATCCTGTCTTGTCGGCTTCCTTCGCAGCTGCCGCAGCCGCCTCGCGTGCCGTTTCGGGCAGTCCGTCCAGCTGAGCCTCGTCCGTGATGTGCAGGGTGAAAGCCTTGTTCTCCTTGAGAAGGTTCTGCGAGAACTGGAGCGACAGCATGCCTGCCTCCTCCGTCAGCTTGCGCAATTTCTCCTTACCCTCGTCGTCGAGAAGAGCACCGCTGCGCACGAAGCCGTCGTAGCAGTTATCCAGAAGCATCTGCTCCTCGGGTGTCAGCTCGCGATGATGCTCGTAAACATGCTTGATGCGCTCGAAGAGGCGCTTGTTGAGCTTCACGTCGTTGGCGTGTTTCGTGAGGATGGGGCTCATCTTCTGCGCCAGTTCGTCCAGCTCGTCGCAGGTTTCGGCGCTGAGCATGCATGAGAAAGCGGTGGAAACTCTTGAGAGGAGGTCATAATAATTCTCTCCGTTCTCGTTGTCCACGCGTACAATGGTGTTCTCGAAGTTAGGCTCTTCCGGATCGTTCACCATTTTCTCAATCTCCTCATCGTCACGTCTGATGCCTTCAATGAAAGCCTCTTCATAGTCGCTGATTCTTATCTTGTCGAATGGTACGGTATTGTGCGGGGTGTTGTAGGGTTCGAAGAACGGATTTTTTCTTTCCGTCGTATTTGCGCTATTTTCCAACATACTAATATAAAAGATATCTTAAAATCGTGTGTGCAATATATTTAACATACAAAGTTACGTATTTTCTTGAGAGTAGATATAAGCCCACCTTTTTTTTAACTTTCCTTATATAGTATTGTATGGAAAAATAGTTGTAACTTTGCCGCCCGAAAAGATTGTTTAAAGAATAGGGATATAAAAATGCAAACTAAGAAAGATTCATTTAAGCGATGGTTGCCCCTGATAGGGTTGACCTTCGCAGTCTTTGTGTTTAATACCACCGAATTTATGCCCATCGGACTTCTTTCCGATATTGCTTCCGACCTTCATGTCAGCGAAGCGCGTGCCGGCATGCTCATTTCCGTTTATGCCTGGGTGGTGGCGCTGATGTCGCTTCCTCTTATGATAGTGGCGTCACGTATGGAACTGAAGCGTCTCCTCCTCACCATCATTGCCGTCTTTGTGGCCAGTCATGTGGCTTCCGCCTTGGCTGAAGGCTATTACACGCTTATGCTCTCTCGTATTGGCGTGGCTTGTTCGCATGCCATTTTCTGGTCCATAGCTCCGCCCCTTGCCGTGCGTACCGTCCCTGACGGTCGTCGTGCGTTGGGTCTGAGCACCATAGCCACCGGTTCGTCCGTAGCTATGGTCGTGGGTCTGCCGTTGGGCCGCGTCATCGGACTCTATGTAGGATGGCGTGTCACGTTCTTCAGCATAGCCGTCATCACAGCCTTCATCTTCTTCTTCATCCTTGCCGTCTTTCCGCGCCTTGAGAGTAGGGGACGTTTCAGCATCAAGCAGTTGCCGTCGCTTCTCCACAATCGTGTGCTGCTCGGAGTGTTCCTCCTCTCCGTTCTCTTCGCCACTGCCCATTACACGGGCTACAGCTACATCGAGCCGTTCCTTGGCAAGATAGCCGATATGTCTCCTGATATGGTTACGCTTACGCTCATAGTGTTCGGCGGTGCTGGTATGTTGGGCAGCATATCCTTCTCCAAGTTCTATATGGCTAACCGTCGCCGTTTCATCTTCGTCACCACGGCAGCTCCCACCTTATGCCTCCTTCTGCTTCTTGCAGCGTCCGTGAACGTGTGGCTCACTATGCTTCTGTGTGTGGTTTGGGGCGCCATGGCAACGGCTTTCAACATCGCTTTCCAGGACAATACAATAAGGTTTGCGCCCGAGAACGCCACGTCCATAGGCATGTCCATCTTCTCCGGTCTCTTCAATCTCGGCATAGGATGTGGCGCTTACGTTGGTGGTCTGGTGGTTTCGCATGCCTCTTTGTCGGACATAGGATATGCTGGCGGACTGATAGGCGTGCTGATGACCGTATATTGTGTAGCAAGATTCTTCCCGAACATGCGTAAAAGGGAAGCTCGCCGATGACAATATTTGCATTTCTGATGCTCAATACTATGAGTTGAACGCACTAAGAAATCTTTGGTGCGAAATTCTTGAGTTTTGAGCGTGCAGCGACAACATACAGACACTCTGTAAATTACACTACTAAGAAGAGAAGTGTGCAATGAATGACAGAGCTAAACAAGCATCATTGGGTTGCAATAGCGCCACTTTTACACTCTAATAGTGCCACTTTTATCATACAATAGCGCCACTTTTACACTCTAATAGTGGCACTATTGTACTGTAAAAGTGGCACTATCGTTAAGCATTGGTGCTGTTTGCACAGCATAACATCATAAAAACAGCTTTTTGATTCTCTATAATTGATTTTTATTTTGTAACAGCTTTT
>ERZ1026858.49-NODE-49-length-57754-cov-69.635730_pt1 | contig 57754 bp, 99 predicted proteins | sample MGYA00380159_ERZ1026858 | MGnify/ENA primary metagenome ERZ1026858 (study PRJEB33269, sample SAMEA4719795) | human gut metagenome | biome: human-associated habitat; feature: organic feature; material: feces | place: Cameroon | collected 2013-10 ...
AATTATTATGTATATCAAGGAGTGCCATACGATTTCGTAAATAATGGCGCAATCCTAGGAAAATAAAGGGTCTGCGGAGTTTTCGTAAAATTGTAAAAAATATAAAATTCTATGTATTTTGATGTTTTTTAATGCGAAAAGTGTGTAGTAACTGTGTAGTAACCACACCAAAAAGTGTGTAGTAAAAATTGTATATAGAAAAGCCATTATATGACACAAATATGAGAAGAACATGGAAATGCTCTTCTCTATTTTTATGCCACAATTTAGGCATAAGGAGATGATGTTATGTTTGATGATAGTGTAAGAGAACAAATATTTGCTAAAAGTGAGTTGCAAAAAATCGACCTAATGACATTATCTCTCGTCATTAAAGCAATAGAAGAGGTTTTGGAGGAAAACGAAAATGAACATGCCGTATCAACAACCAATGATGAATTATACACCTAACTATGGAGCGTATCAGTATAACCCAATGGCGAGCTATCAGAGATACCAACAGCCTGAGCCGACACAAGGCATAAGTGGCAGAGTGGTACAGGCAGTTGAGACTATCAATCCCAACGAGGTGCCAATGGATGGCAGTGTAGCATTTTTTCCAAAACAGGATTTAACAGAGATATATGCCAAGAGTTGGAATGCTGACGGAACAATACGCACATTGACTTTTAAACCGGCTTTGAATGATAAGACAGGCGTTTTATCGGGTGACACGGAAAAGCTTGAATTTGACCTATCAGAGAAAGCTACAGAGGACATTATGGCAAAGCTCAACGAACTATCAGAGAAAATTGAGCAATTATCTTTAGGAGCACAAAGAAAAACTCCACGAACACAAAGTAAGGAGAGTGAAAAAGCATGAATGTAATGGGAATGGTACAACAGATGATGAGCAATAATCAGGTAATGAAAAATCCAATGATTCAGAATGCAATGAGCATGGCTCAAAGCGGAAACAGCAAGGGAATTGAGCAAATGGCAAGGAACTTGTGTAAGGAAAAAGGCATTAATCCTGATGATGTTATGAAGCAGATTAGGAGCAATTTTGGAATATAGCATATTAGAGAATGCGCGCGCAACTCTTTATGAAATAAATTTTGGAGGTAAAACAGATGTTCAACACAGGAAATTGTCCAAGCGTACCTATCGTCGCGAATTTGGACGGAAACAACGGGAATAACTGGAATGACGGCTCATGGCTTTGGTTCCTTATCGTAGTATTTGCGATATTTGGGGGCTGGGGTAATGGCTTCGGTGGTTTCGGTGGTGGCACTAATGGTGGTGTCGGTAGCGAAATCCAAAGAGGATTTGACAATCAGGCGGTTATTTCAAAGCTTGACGGACTGTCAAACGGCTTATGTGACGGCTTTTATGCCATGAACAACAGTATGCTCACAGGCTTTAATGGTATTAACACAAATATCATGCAGACAGGCTATGGCATACAACAGGCGGTAAATGCTGATACAGTTGCTAATATGCAGAATACCAACGCTTTACAGTCACAGCTTGCTAACTGTTGCTGCGAGACAAGAGAAGCCATCCAGGGTGTAAACTACAACATGGCAACTAACACTTGCGCTTTACAGAACGCTATGAGCAATAATACAAGAGATATTATTGACAGCCAACAGGCGGGAACGAGAGCTATTCTTGATTTCTTGACAAATGACAAGATAGCAACATTACAGGCAGAAAATAACGATTTACGCAGAGCTGCTTCACAGGATAGACAAAATGCACTTCTGACTACAGCTATGAGCGCACAGACAAATCAGATTATCAATGCTGTGAATCCGGCACCAATCCCGGCATACACAGTGCCTAATCCGAATGCGTACTATGGTTGCGGTTGCAATACCGGTTGCAATTGCTAACAACTAAATAATTGAGTATCTTAATTGAGTTAACTCAATCTAAACCGATTTAAACCGATTAAAAAACCGATTTTTAGTCGAGATTTAGTCAAGAGTTAGTCGAGATTATGTCTGCTAAGCAGTATTACTTATAACCAAAGGGCAGACTACAATGTTTGCCCTTATTTTGTGAAAAGAGAGGTAAAGATAATGGAAATAACAGGAATTGCATTACAGGCTGTTTCAGCCGGTGAAGATGTGGCATTTACAGAAACAGCCGTAAGCGGAACAAAATGTATTGTACACAGAACCGGAAGTGGAATCATCAAGCTAAGAGGTATTACTAATCAATGCAAGGCTAGATTTTTAGTATCGTATTCCGGCAATATTCAAATACCTACAGGCGGTACAGTAGGTGCTATCTCACTTGCTATCGCAGTGGATGGAGAGCCTTTACAGTCAACACGAATGATAGTTACTCCGGCAGCAGTCGAAAATTTATTTAACGTTTCGGCTCAAGCATACGTAGATGTACCTTGTGGCTGTTGCAGTACTGTAGCGGTGCAGAATACATCGGCACAGGCTATTGAGGTACAGAATAGTAACTTAATTGCTGTTCGTGAAGCGTAGGGGGTGAGAGTATGCACATTGAAAGAATGCACAAAATGCAAGAGTGTCTTACAGAGAAAGCCGTCAGCGAGTTTGAAAAGGGCATTGAAAATGTTGACACTTCTGAAATGGGTGAGGTCGTGGATATGATAAAAGACCTTGCGGAAGCTGAGTATCATTCAATAATTTCCAAGGCTATGAAAAAGGCTGATAAAGAGGAAGAAGAGTACGACAAAGAACTCCTAAGAAGTCTTAAGACAGAATATGGCGAAGAAAGTGGCAGAAGATATTACGACCAATATCGCTATGCAAATGGCAGATTTGCCCCTAAAGGTCGTGGAACACGTAGGGGATATGAGGAACCGCCTTATTACCACATGCCGGTAAACTACAACGACATGGAGTATATGCGTGACATGGATAAGAGCAGAGGCAAAATGTACTACTCTGAACCGATTGCACCACATGTGAGTGAAAGCAATTATGACAGAGCAAAGAGGCATTACACCGAAACAAAGGAAATGCACAAAGGAGCTTCTACAGAGGACAAAGAGCATAAAATGAAAGCCCTTGACATGTATATCCGTGAATTGAGCGGAGATATATCGGAGCTTTTAAATGACATGACGCCCGATGAACGCAACCTTTTGCGCACCAAGATGAGCAATCTTGCGTCAAAACTGTAATTATTAAGGCTATGGGTAGTAATGCTCATAGCCATTTTTAGAGGGTATAAGCATGGATATAAGAGTTAATGATATATTGTGGCACATACAATTCAAGAAGCCCACATCAAGCGAATTAAGGCGGTCTGACGGCACAATTAGTTTGGGAGTTACCGATAATACAACTAAGACAGTAACGATAGCTGATAATGCGTCTGATTACATGGCTGACAAGATACTATGCCACGAGCTGGTGCATGTGTACTCGTTCTCATACGGCTGTGACATTGACATAGAGACAGAAGAAATAATCGCAGACTTTATGAGCTTGTACGGACGGAATATTGTATACACGGCTGACAAAATATTTAATTTATTGGAGCAGAAATATGGATAAAATAGACAGACTATTAGAATACATACACCGGACTAATCCGGAAATGACACGGCAGGAATTGATTGAGAAACTAGAAGAGAGTGACTACAGTGCCAAGAGCATTTATTTTTTGGCAATTCAAAATTCCTAAAAATTTTGTCAAGAATTTTTGATACCCCCCTACCTTTTGGCTTTTTTGATTTCAAAAATCCGTTCGCAAAATTTTACAAAAACTTGTCGAGAACTTGCAAAGAACTCACACTGCACTTTAATTGAGTGAAGTTTTCTGAAAATTCAAACATTTTCCGTGAGTTGGTGTGCCTAGTTCGTAGCATGTCACACTTGGCACGGCTTGACGGCTTAAGACTCTACAACCATATCGCAAAGCATTGTAAACGGCTCATTTTGTGGTGCATTTTAGCACACTTGATAAAATACATGTTAGCACACTCAAAAGCCCTTAAAACGTCAAATACACGGCTTTAAATGTGTATATCATAAAATCATAGAATATTTTTGTTAATTTGTCAATGTACGACAGCGCCCGGACTTATAGCCGGGTAGCTCGCGACAGCTCCAACGGCTGCACACTTGATTTAAGCACGACAAAAAGGAATATAAAATATCCCTAATTGTAACGCGTGATATATTTTCCGGCTTTATAGTCACAGAATAATGTGACCGGATGAACGTGCGCATGCTTTTCGGCAACTCGTAGCCATTCACCGCTTCTTTGAACTGTGATTTTTAGTTCGTGTGACTCCATCCATTCGATGCAGTCATACTTGATATAGCTAAAATCACTTATTTTTGGCATCTCATAGCCTAGCGCCTTGACTCGCTTATATATTTCCTTTTTCCCTAAATACTCATAATTAGACATAATACACCCCCTTAACTATAACAAGCCTTAATTATTGGGCTTATATAATTCTCGTGATTCAAGAAATTAATAAAAGCCGTCCGCCGGTATTCCTTGCCACTAATAAGCGCAGTAACATCGTCACACGTTCCGAAATTAGCGGTATATTTAAATATATCCGTTATCGCTTTACGTGTGGCGCGCTCGCTTGCCTGATAGCCTGATACATCTGTATACTTTCCATTGTAACGTGCTCTTATTTCACGCTCTACAGCGCCAAGACTTTTAAATTCGTCCATCCATCAACCCTCTTTTCCGTTCTAAAGCTTATATTTTGTTTTTTTCTGCGGTGCTTGCTTGCGGTTTTTACCCTTTTCAAAGCTTTCGATAAAAATTACTTTTCCACTCTTATAATGTCTGTAATGTCCCCGGACGCTCCAACTTTCTGCCATTCGATGGACTTTCTTACTTTTTAGCATATTTGCTACTTTTTTATTCGCTGTTTTAAATCTTAAAGAATTTAAAGAAATAACTTGGACGCTATCAGCCTGCTTTTGAAAACTTTTGCTGCTTGGATTGTTCCCGCTGTGACTTCTTGCGTGTCTTTCTTTGTGCTTCTCTTCCGGGTGCTTGAGCAGATAATCCGCGCAAATCAATACCCCTTTAAATAAATCAATGCAAGCTTTTAAATTCGCGCGAATCTCTTCAACGTCGCTTTGCGCATTTAGATATTCGATGGGGTTCGCATATCCGCGACGCGCCAAAACACTAATTAAAGAGTTTTCCCACTCTATGATATTATCAAAATCTAAACTATATTCGATTTTTATTTTGCCAATATATTTAAATTGCTGCTGCCTGTTTTCAATTGCCTTAATTGTCGGCGCCGTGTCGTCTTCACTGAATCCATTATGCGCAAAAAAATCTAGCCTTAAGCATTCTAAATTTGCCAGAATAGAACCTTTTTCGGTAAAATTCACAGAAAAATTAATTATAAGGTCAATACAATCGTCATTAATTTTCTGTTTTACAATGAGCGAGCCATCAGAGAAGAGCGGCGCAAGACTACAGTCTTTACAAATAATTGCTTTTTCGTAAAGCTCGCAAAAAATTTCGTAGTTTTCAATCACAATCTGATTATTTTTTAAATTATTTAATACAGAGATAGCCGCCCGGCTGTCTAGCTGTGCGGCTGCTTTTTTAACTTTTTGCATTTTTCCCCCTTTTTAAAGAAGTTCTTTTGTAATTTCTTCCTGGCTTAAAGGCTCTAGCGTATCAATATAGATTACTGACTCGTGCGACTCTGTAATAATGTACACTGCATCGCGTCCGCTTCTACAAGTGCAGATACTAATAGTATCATCGTCAAGCCACTCTTGTATGCTGTTCTCGTTCTCCGATACGTCATAATAGCCTATTAGCTCCAAGGCCTCCTTAATTGCTTTTTTCTCTTGAATTGTTAATCCTGTAAATTCCATCTTTCTACCTCCGTATAAAATTGCTATAATCCTACTTTAACAAATTATTGTCACAGTGCCAAGGGTACGCAACAAATATTTGTCAAAAATTAATATAATTAAATATTAATAAAAAAATAAAAACAAACCACCATAACCAATAACAAGGCATGACACAAAAAGCCCGAAAGCCTTTAAAAGCTCGATAAAATCTCTCATATTGTGTCCCCCTAAATCCATGCTGCTTCATTGTAAATATTTTCATATGCCGGGAAATATTCCGGGCACAACGCGCAAAAATGTAATTGCATGTTTTTAGCTTCTGTTGCTGTCTTGCCGTTGTGCAATGCCTGACAAAACATATTTACAAGTTTACTCTGCATTTTGCTAATTTTTTTCAATTTCAAATAATCATCTAAATACATGACTGTAAAATAATAACTGTATATATTGCCACTAATATATAAGTCCTTTGCTCTAAATAAAGATTTTAAAAAGCTCTTTTCGCTGTAGCTGTCTGCGCTAAATTCATAGCCCTTGAGTCCGCCCCAATATTCCACAACCTCATATTTTAAATTATTTCTTTTTGCTATTTTTTCAATTTTATATCTCATATATTTACACCTCTTTAATATAAAGCCGATGAACTTGCACCGGCTTAAATGCTAATTATTCGTTGTCGCTGTCTTTCCAACTTGCCGGAACTCCGTCCCAAGCTGTCCCAAAATGTGTTACACCTAAAATATAAAGGTCTAACGGCTTGCAATAATAAACGAGTTCGTTAGTATATTCGCTCAATCTCTCGGCATCGCTGTAATTGATGATAAAATACTGGAATACATCCAAGTAACAATCATTCTCTTCGCTGTAGTCGGTACCACAATAAATATCGAAATCAAAACCGTTTGAGATTAAAGCTGGCATGATGTCGTTATTTAATACTAAATCGTCACAACAAAACTCAATCATTGACTTATAATCTTTTCTTGTCTCTTTTAATCTCTCTAATACTTCTTTGCTCATGGTTTACACCTTTTCCCACGTATGTTATAATATACGCGCCTTTCATATTATTTTGTTTGGTGCCTGTCGTTTGGTTGTCAGCTCTGCGACAGGCTTTTTATTTTGTTCCTTGCCTTTCGACTTGACTAAAGTATATCAAAATGTAAGGCACAAAACAATTGACAAAATACACAAAATGTAAGGCACAAAAAAGTAAAACTATTATACAATATATACAAGGCACAAAATTATTTAAAACGCTATTATATAGAAGCAATTATTATTGCTTGACTTACAAGGCACAAAAATATATAATGAATGTAACTATATAAATGAAAGAGGTGTAAAATATATGGAATATAAGACCACAGAAGCGCGCAGAAAAGCCAATTATAAATATGAGGATAAATTTGAGCGTATAAACTGTCGCTTTGCAAAAGGCACAAAAGACAGAATTAAAGCCCTAAAATACAGCGCTAACGATTTTATTAAATTAGCAGTAGCAGAAAAATTAGAACGTGAAGAAAAAATATTAAAATAAGGCACAAAAAAGTAGTTGACATACAAGGCACAAAATGCTATAGTTATGTCGTAGCAAAGAAATAGTTTAACTAATGAGGTGGGGAAATGAAATATCAGGACAAAATAAATGGTACTACATAATGTATATACTTTAGGAGGTGTAAAAATGAGAATAAAAGGCATTGGAACCATAGCAAAAGCCAAGGCTATGGAGATATTAACTGCAGAGGGCAGAAAAGCTGTTAAAAGTGGAGATATAACCACAGAAGAACTTGGAGAAATGTACAAGTTGCAAAAGGTCAAAGAGGCCTGTACAATTGGTACCTGTACCGACAGCTTCAACAACTCTTATGAGTGGATACCGGATGAGCTTAAAGAAGAGCTGACACCGGAGCAATTGGGGGCTTTAACAGAAGCATTTTATAAATGTTATGGAGCCGGTAAAAACGACAAAAGAGGGGATTAAAGCCCCTCTTTTTTAATGCTAGAAAAAGCATTATTTAAAATATTATTTTTTCAATCCGTGGCTGTTTGGAATTGGTGAACAGCACCTTTTACAAGCCCATCCGCCTGTAAAGACATTCTTATTTTACCACAGTTTGGCACAATAGCAAGTGCTTTTTAAGTCGGTTTTTATGACCGGCTTTTTATTTTATATATAATTAATATATATGTGGTGTAGTATGTATTAATCAATACAGTTATTGTTATATATCCAATAACTCTATGTATTGACAAAATAAGTATATTTGATTATTATTATTTTAATTAAATTAATAAGCAGATGCCGGTTAGCCTGTATCGTTTGGAATTGCTCCAAGCGGTGTGGGCTTTTTTATTTTATGATTTTGAGGTGCTAAAATGGAAAAAATTAAAGGAAATATAACTAAACATTTAATTGCCGATTTTGGCACTTTTCAGCTTTACCGGGAGGACTTCGAGAGGGCTATAGATCAGGCTTGTCAGGAATTGCAAATTGAGGATTTAAAAAGTGAGGGTCAAAGGCCTTGGAAAGCTGTTTGTAAAAGAGTCGGAGAGATTATATTTAATGATAACAGTATATTAAAAGATAAACAGCTATATAATAATACATGTATGTTAACTAACTATAACAGATATAATTATAATATATTGAATAATATATGTGATGAATATATATATATTAGTGATGCATATAATAAACTATGTAGTACTGTAGCATTTAGTAATTGGTGTAATATTGATTGTGGTGTTATAGATAATTGGAGATTAAATAAAGAGTCAAGCCCTAAAAGTTACGAGATTTGGGAAAAAATACAGGGAATCCGCAAAGATTGCATTAAGGACAGGGCATACGACAATAAATCCCCTGTTGGTGCTATGTTCGTCGGCAATAATGAATTTGGCATGAATCAGCCGGGAATTGGCTACGAGGCTACACAAGCACGAGCGTTAAGCGCCAATGAATTGCCACAATTAGGCGGTGCTAATAGTCAGAATATTAAAGCATTAACAAGTGATTGCGTGGTCGATAATGCAAAGTAATTGTATATACAAAATATACAATTCTAATCCCTTGAATTACAAGGCTTTGCGAGCTATCGAATTATTACAACTATTCACAAAACAGTTGTTTAGCGAAGAGTTGAAAGAGTATAGATGAATTGTATATGCAATAGATACAATTTAAAATGCTTGATGTTGAGAACTGAACGGAGTGCGCATTGGGTGCTCTGGGGGTGTATATGAAAAGTGAAAAACCGCCCCACTTAGCCCCCAAAATATCCGCCAAAATAAAAAGGCCTTTACCCATATCTCAACCGTACCAAGTAGTATTTATTATTATAACATAAGTTATATATTAATTAAACAACATACACAATAATAATATATATACATACAACTACGATAAAATATTAGTTATATATAATATATAACAGTAAAGGAGCTAACAGTGATGAAATTAACAGGATTTGAGTCTAACAAAATTAATTCTGATATGGTAAATCATCCTAGCCACTACAACTTGCCTGATCGTAAAGAGTGCATTGACGAGATGATTGACATTTACGGACTTAAGGATGTGGCTAAATGGTGTGAGATTACTGCATACAAGTATAAATATCGTGCCGGACATAAAGACAGTCTCACACAGGATGTACAAAAAGCTATATGGTACACAATTAAGGCTCATGAACTTAAGTCTAGGCGCAGATGGAAAGTCTTTGGAAAATTCGTGGATAAGGAACTTCCGGTGTTGATTAAAAATGTTTTCCTGTGGCTGATGATGCTTTGCACAATTCGTGCGGTACTCTTATCTGACGAACACGGATTGCTTATCTCGGTAGTGTTTCTAGTCTTGGCTACCATAACCGAGTCGCTGATAGAGGGCTTTAAGGATAATTAGATTTTGAGGTGTAAATCATGTTTGTGTTAAAAATTGCAACAACAGTATGGCTGGCATTAATTGCATTGGGAATGACAAGTGCCACATTAAACGAAAAAGAGACAGTTACCACAAGACTCATTAGTATTGCCATAATGTTCGGTCAGATACTTGCCATAGCATTCATGTGGCAATAGATATAGGGCATTCGCCAAGTGGTAAGGCACAGGATTTTGATTCCTGTATTCGTTGGTTCAAATCCAACATGCCCTGTTCGGGGTTTACGGTTCCCCGACATTGAACTTAGTAGTTCCTTTCGCCCTCATAGTGGAAAGCTGTTAAGAGCCGTCACAAGGCCCGTGAGGGTTTAATCGTGTATAATCCCACAATGCACGAGCGTGAAAACCAACCTGTCGTAAAGACATCTGTAACAGGCAGAGTAGACATATATACCCCCTTTAATTAATTGTTAAACTAGGGCAACTCAAATTAGTGAGTCTTAGGTGAGGTGCAATTCCTCACATGCCCTTTGCTGCAGGTTTCGTTAGTTCTTTTCCTACAGCACATACAAATTTATATCTCCGGAGGGTGTAGCCACTCCTTAGACTTCACCCTCATTATTGGCTTGTAGTTCAACAGGTAGAACACTTGACTGTTAATCAAGTAGTTGTAGGTTCGAGTCCTATCAAGCCAGCTTGCAGATATTTCTGCAAATAGGGGTTCTGCTTCCCCTTTGTTGAATTTTTCATGCAGAGGCAAAACTAGCCTAATTAGTTTTGCCTTACTATCGGCATGTAGCTCAGTGGTAGAGCAATCAGCAATTAGTTGATGTGTCGTGGGTTCGATTCCCAACCTTGCCGATTAAACTTACGACAGACTATGGCAGTCTCGCCGTAAACGGCATAAAAAGTCCGTAGAAGCTGTACAAAGGTAGCGACAAAAACAGTTTCAGTATAACAGTCACGCTACGGCTGTTATATATGGCGAAATAGCCAAGTGGTAAAAGGCAACAGACCGCAAATCTGTGACCGTCAGTTCAAATCTGACTTTCGCCTTGTTGATGTGTGACGGAATGGGTAAACGTTATTGCCGTAAGATAATTCGTTGAAACCGGCAACTTAGATGACGAGAGTCGCGACAATCATGTGTGGTTCAAATCCACACCACATCAATCTATGTCGGTTTAGTGCGAGCTGTTATATCTTGAATAGCGGTTGCATAACGCTGACATGTTTTTAAATTAAAGCAGTGGAGCAAGACGGGCCTGTACGTGTTAGCACGGTACAGTAAGACGAAGTAAAAATAAAACACACAAAAACAAGTTGCTAGTAGGTACACGCGACTGAAAGCAATGGGTGAGACACTTCAAAATTCTGTAATGTGTTTTGATGAGCCTTTTGATGGAGTGCATCTTGCCTTTTCGGATAGTAGTTCAGTTGGAAGAACAACCACTGCAACAGCAGTAATTGAGGGAGCCACAGGTTCGATTCCTGTCTATCCGATTACAACAAACTAGGTGATGCAGACCGAAAAGCACAAGCCTTAGTGCCTGTTTGTTGTTTTGTTAATAAGGCTATTATCAGAAAGGCAGGTAAACATGGCAAAGTTAATTAAACATCGTTCAATCGGAAAAATAAGAATGGAGCTTGTAGATTATGTGCTGAATTGCACAGATGATGAATTGTACGAGCTTTGCGGTGCTGTTTCAGAGCTTGGAGGTGTAACATCTTGGTCTTGTGATGAATGTCAAAAACGATTCAAACCGGATTGCAGCTTCGATGATGATGACGCAAGATGTAAGAAACTTTTCTTTGAGATGAACAAGCCGGAATAATATTGGTAAAATCAGTTGCCTAGTGATTGCAACACGAAAAGAGTAACCTACGAACTCCTGACAACTGTTTTTTATATAAATCGTAGGGTTATCTATCGTAGGAGGTAAAATATGACAGACGCAAAAATTAAAAAAGCGGTAATTAGAGAAGATTTATTATCAATAACAAACGATTATAGAAAAGCTATTATTCTCAATCAGTTTATTTATTGGTCTGAAAGAGTATCAGATGCTGATAAGTTTATCAAGAAAGAAAATGAGATTGCGAAGAACAATGGAGAAGAAGAAAGAGAGCTTTTCTATGGTTGGATATATAAAACTGCCGAAGAATTAGCCGATGAGGTTATGTTAGGTTTATCTGCAAGTCAGATAAGAAGATATATCAGTGAATTGGTGGATATGGGTTATATCTCAAAGCGAAATAACCCTAAATATAAATGGGATAGAACATTGCAATATAGAGTAAATCTTGTAAATATTGCAAAAGACCTTAAAAAGAATGGTTATCCATTAAGTGATTACAGAATTGAAATACCGGAAAATGAAAAATTCAATGCGCATGAGTGCGCAATCAATGATGAGCCAATGGAAAATCAAACGCAAGTCAGTGACGAAGCAATACCAAAGAATACTAACATAGATTACTCAAACAGAGATTATGATTCAGAGATTACAAGAGAGGTACATACATCAACTAACATTGATGGAGAGGTACATACATCTGTTTCTCGGAAACAGACGGCAAGAGTTACCCGACAGGATATGCAAGCAAAGAAAGATGATATGCTCAATAGATTCTCTGAAATCTGCGACAACTGTATTGAAAACAAGACAGTCGGAGAAGTAGTCAAAAATGCGTTTTGCAGATACATGAACCTGTACGAAACATATTTTTGCAAGGTTCACCCAATCTTGACCGATAAGACTCTGACTAATGTATGCCTGTCGCTTTCTAATGTGACAGATACGGAGCATAATCACTTTGAGTGGACAGATGTTTACCTAGCAGATGAAACAGGGCTTACTGGGCTTGATAGAATGGTTAACGAGCATTTCAGACGAACACATAGAAGAGAGACTAACTACTCAATAACACATTTTGCTAAAAGCGACTATCTGCTACAGTTGGCACAAGGCATTATTGAATACTAAGCGGAGGTATAAATATGGCAAAAGGAGTTAAGACACGGAATATTGATTCATTCCGAGAGGGATTAATGGAATACGCATATGGCAGATGTTCACAGGCGGAAGCAGCAAAGATAGCCGGTATGAGCGTGCCGACATTTAGGAAGTACGCAAACATGCATTTTTTAGGTATTCCATTTCCTGACACACTTTTTAAGGCAAAGGAAGAATAAGCAATGAACACAAATTGTGTGAACTGTGGCGCACCGATTGACAGAAAATTTAAAGAATGTCCTTATTGCGGTACACCTTATGACTACAGCGGCTTTAATGCAAGCTTTGAAAATGCGCTCGGAACTATCTCTATTGCCGGAAAAGAATATCAAGTGTATTTAGGCAAATGTGAGGTAAACACAATTAATATGGGGTGTGGCAGAGGCATAGACGGAATGCTTCACGGAGACAAAATTGTTAGCAAACGAAAATTTACTTTGATTGAGGTGTAATATGTGTGAATTTTGCGAAAATCCTACAAAATGGAATACTGATGATTATAGCTTAGTTCCAAACAGAAACTTATCAGATGGGATTATGCAAGCGGAAGATAACACGTATCAGATTGGTGTGTTTAACAGTTATTTTGATTTTTGGGAAGTTATGGATATCGATTATTGCCCTATTTGCGGTAGAAAGTTGGTGCAGTAATGGCGGAACCTTTAAGTAAATTAGCAGAAAAATGTAAAAGTTGCCCTAAATCTGAAAAATGTGACCATAAAAGAATGGAGTTATGCGCTTTAATGGATTTGCCACCACAAAATCTTGCAAGTGCTACACAAGGTATTTTGATAGATGCGGCAATGCCACTTATGAGAGAACGTATCGAAAGCCCATTAAGCCCATTTGCATACAAAGATGAACTTGAAAATGCGCTAAAAGAGAGGATTTTTAAAGGAGCGCTTATGAGTGCTACTTAGAAAGTTGGTAAAAGAATGAAACATCAAAAAGAATGGCTCACTTGTGATAGGTGCGGAAAAGAAATAGAAGTAGGGATATTATGTACGAACTCAATTACGAGAAATGGCACTTTAAATATAACCTACGATTTGTGTAATGAGTGCATGGAAGAGTTTGAGAGGTTTATGGAAAATGAGGAAAACAAAAAGTAGAATAACCATTAAAACAAGAGCTGGCGGCTATACAAAAATTTACGCTAATGGAAAATGGCAGAAAAAGGTGTGTGATATTGACTATCACGCAGAATGTAGCAACAAGGGCAGAATAAAGGTTGTGTGTGAGTTTGATAAATACAAGGTCGATAAAAATGGCGCGGTTATCTACGATGAAGAAAAGAAAGAGATTGCAAGAGAACATATAGTGGCAAGAATTTAAGGAGTGTTTAAGTTATGAGCATGGCAGAAGTAATTAAATCAATAGAGCGTGAAGCGTTGAGAGAAGCGCAGTCGCACGAAATAGGCGGTAGAAATGGCAAACCTATAGATTGTTCCACTTTGGAAGATGAACTTGCTATTGAGGCAGATATTGAAGCTGACAGGCGAGAAATTTACGAACGTTTGTATAGGCAAGAGCCTATTGAACCGAATAATAAAAAATGCAATTTGACCTTTTGCCGATATAATACAGACGGGGAATGCACCAATGATGAAGAAAGAAAAGAATGTATCGAAGCCTCCAAAGAGGAGTTACGCATAAAATGAAAGGAATAGAAATTATGAAAAAATCTTTTAAAATCATTATAGCTATTATTGCTATCGTCACTATTGTGACCGGGATAAAAGCATTTTGGAATTGGGCTAACGAAACTAAAAAATACGAATGCGAAATAGAAGAAATACAAGACGGAATTTATGCTAGATACCAAAGTACAGTTTCGCGCGCCCCAGCTTACAATTATGAGATAATTACAGTTTGCGTAAATGGACAATTGATAACCTACAAGGGAAGCGTTGAATTTGTTTTTACAGAAAATGAGAACAGAATCGAAGCCACAGAAAAGCTTAATATGGTTTACAGCGATAAAGTCATTGTCTATACTTCGAAAGACGGTGTTGAATACTTAGGAACTGTAGGAATTGACAAATAAATATATTGCTGATTATCAGCGGAAAGAAATTATTATGAAGAAGAAAATTATAGCAGTTGTATTAGGATTGACATTGTGCTTAGGAATGACCGGATGTGCGTCATGGGACAGAGCGGTAACAGATATGAAAAGTGATGTAAATGGCGGTATGCAGAGGACAATTACTGTATATACGGCAGATGGTAAAGAACTTGCAACATACAAAGGCAAGATTGACATTGATACAAACGATGGTGGATATGTTAAGTTTGATTTTGACGGCAAGAGATATATCTACTACAACTGCTTTGTAGAAAGTATTGCAGATATTGATTAAGTGATATTACCGACTACGGACTAATTGTAGCTGCTGACCTTAGAAAGATAAAGGTTGATAAAGCATAGAAAAGGAGACGGAGAACATGAAGAAGTTATTTGTAAGTGTGCCGATGAAAGGCAGAACAGAGGAAGAAATCAAAGCAAGTATTCAGAAGATGAAAAAGATTGCGGAGATATACGAGGGTGAGGAATTAGAGCTTATCGACAGCTATATCGAGGATAACCCACCTAAAAACAACAATGAAGCTGTATGGTATCTCGGTGAGAGTCTTAAGAAGCTGGCACAGGCTGATGTATTTATGGGAATATGTGAGAGTTACGATTGGAGCGACTGCCATATCGAAAGAGCAACAGTAGAAAAATATGGTATTAAGGAATATGTGATTCCGGCACGATATGTAATTGATAATTATAATGCACTTTTGAATGAATTACATGTTTGCAACGATGCAGCACCAACAATCTAACAATAGTTTACCGGCTAACAAATAGAGTTAGTCGCTACCCTAGAAAAATTATAGGTGGATTTTATGAGCAAAATTGATTTATATAATGGCGATTGCCTTGAAGCAATGAAAAACATACCCAACAAGTCAGTTGACATGATTTTGTGCGACTTGCCTTACGGAACTACGCAAAATAAATGGGATAACATTATTCCATTTGAGCATTTATGGGAACAGTATAATAGAATAATTAAAGATAATGGAGCAGTTGTTTTATTTTCGCAAATGCCGTTCACGGCTGAATTGATACACAGTAATATTAAAAACTTTAAGTACATGTGGGTTTGGTACAAGCATTATTGCAGAGGATTTTTAAATGCAAAAAAGCAACCCCTACGGACTACAGAAAATATATGTGTTTTTTACAAAAAGCAGTGCACATATAATCCTAAAATGCGTATTGGAGAATATCGAAGTAAGGGAAACAGTTGCAAACAGAGAGGCTGCTATGGCAAGTATAAAGCCATAAAAACAGTAAATAATGAATATTATCCGACTGACGTATTAGATTTTGTAGGTGTTCCTAATGGTGAGTTAGAACACCCAACACAAAAACCTGTCGATTTGTTAGAATACTTAATCAAAACTTATACAAACGAGAGTGATACAGTATTAGATAACTGCATGGGAAGTGGCAGTACAGGAGTCGCTTGCGTAAATACAAACAGAGATTTTATAGGTATTGAATTAGATAAAGACTATTTCAATATCGCAAAACGCAGAATTACCGGTAATCAAAAGTGATTATCGCTAACCTAAAACAATTATAGGCAGAGGTCTATAAGCACCTTTGCTGAAAAGTGGAGGTGCTTTTCTTTATGGCTAGTCAAAGCCTAATTTCCACAGTAAACGGATATGAAAACTACATACAGAATAATGGGAAAGATGAGCAAGTAATTAATGCCTATGTAGACGCTTGTAGTGTAGCCATAAATGGTGAGAAAGACATCGAGTATGGACTACAGCTCACTAAGAGAGCAAAAGAGCTTATAGAGGGCTTCTGCACGGCTAAAACAGGCGGTACGATTTGGGACTTGGAAAAATACGCATTCGACCACAAAACCACATATGAGCTGATAAACAAAAAATATGAGGTTTTGTTGCTTGAAGCTCAAAACAAAATAGTTGACAGCTATTTTCAGTACATAGAGAAAAAGCGTGAGCCTAAAGACCGATTTTATATGCCACGTAGAAAACAATTAATCAAAATCGGACTTGTGGACGCATTACAAGGCATGATTGATGATAAATACGACATATTGTGCGTGAGCCTAGTGCCGGGAGCCGGAAAGAGTACGATTGAGAAATTTTTTCATTCGGCAGTTGCCGGTTGGTTTCCAAAAGACTATAGCCTATTTTATTCACACAGTGGCGATATTACACGAATGTACTACGATGGAGTATACGACATTGTTACAAATGATGATGATTATGCATGGCATGATATTTTCCCTAATTTATCGGTGACAAGTACCAATGCCAAAATGGAGCAATTCAATATTGGCAAATACAAGCCGTTTCCGTCCGTACAGTGTACTTCTGTAGGAAGTAAGAATGCCGGTAAAGTACGTGCTTCTAAATTTCTGCTAGTCGATGATATGATAGGTGGAATTGAGGAAGCTCTAAATCCTACAATACTTGATAAATTGTGGGATAAATACGCGGTAGATGCAAGACAACGTAAGACACAAGACACGGACGGAAAGCCGTGTAAGGAGATACACATTGCTACTCGTTGGAGCGTGCATGATGTTATCGGACGCATTCAAAACATGTATGTCGGAAATCCAAGAGTCAAAACAATATCGGTTCCTGATGTAGACCCGGTAACAGGCGAAAGCAATTTTGATTATGAGTATGGTGGTTTTACGAAAGAGTTTTTTGCCGACCAACAATTACTCATGGACGAAATCTCTTACCGATGTTTGTATAAACAGGAGCCTATCGAGCGTGAGGGATTATTGTTTCCTGACGATAAAATCCGCAGATACTTCAATCTGCCACATGGCGAGCCGGAAATCATCACAGCTCAATGCGATACAAAAGGAAAAGGCACAGACTATTTTGTTATGCCAATACTGCAAAAATATGGCGAGGATTATTATTGCGTTGACTGTGTGTGTGATAATACGGCAGACTATGAAATGCAGTATGAAAATGCGTCAAACACATTAGTCAATAATCAGGTACAAGAGTGCGAGTTTGAGCGTAATGCCGGCGGTGACAGAGTGGCTATGGAAGTCAATAAGCGAGTTGAAAATAAAGGGTGGATATGCAACATCACTGATGTACCGACAGAGACAAATAAGGAAGCACGTATTTTTCAGTGTTCTAACTGGATTTTACAACATATTATTTTTAAAGACCAATCACTTTATAAGCCTAATGAGCCTTATGGAGTAATGGTATCACTACTGAAACGATATTCAGTAACAGGCAAAAAACAGCTTGATGATGTTCCTGATGTTTTTTCAAACTTTGCCTTAAGAATGACACAAGGCAGTAGAATAGCAAAGGTTGAAGCAGTACACAATCCGTTCAGAGGAGGGCTTTATTAATGACAAATACTTGTTTTATGTGCGGAGCCACTATCGAAATTAACAAAAAGCAAAAATACGTTTGTGAGGAATGCGATAGAAAAATAAAATTGCTAAAACAGCTTACAAATGTGGATAAAGCAAAAGAAAAGATAGAGAAAAAGGCAAAACGAAAAAGAATTAAAGACTTAGACTATGAACAAGAAGCTTGCGAGGTCGCACGAAAAATAATGTATGAGGGCTATGTTTTTAATAGCGTAAATGAAATTTGCTTTGCCATACAGCTTGAAAAGGAAAACATTAAATATTATCCGAATTACAAAATAGGCGAGTGCAAAGTAGACTTTTTCATACCGGATTTAAAGAAGATTGTTGAAGTTGATGGCGAAATATATCACACAGATGAAAATAAGGATTTTTTAAGAGAAAGAAAGATAATGAGCTGTATTGACAATGGCTATGAGATTGTGAGAATACCGGCTTCATTTGTGCCTGACTATATTCTATTGGGATTAAAAGAGGGCTTAGACTTTATAGTTGATAAAAGGAATTTTGATAATAGATTTAGAGATACTCGGTTTGACAAAATATATTGGGAAGAATTTATTAATTATAAGTATGCAATGAGGAGAGCAAAATTATGAATACAAAAACTTACTTAAATCAAATCAGCAGATTGGATAAAATGATACAAAACAAGCTGTCTGAAATATATCGGCTCAAGACAATAGCGTGTAGCGTTACTGTTTCAACAGACAAAGAAGCAGTTAATGTTTCATCTGACAAAGATAAATTAGGCAGTACAGTAACTAAAATTGTGGATTTGGAAAAAGATACAGACAGACTTGTTGATGAATTTATGAGAAAAAGAAATCATATTATCAGTCAAATTGATAGTATGGAGAATACCGACTATTATCACGTACTCTCAATGAGATATGTCAATCAAAACACTTTTGAAGAAATCGCACAGGCTACAAATTGGAGCATAAGAAAAATATTTACAATCCACGGCAGAGCCTTGCAAGAGTTTGAAAGGCTTTACGGAAAAGAATATCTTGAAAATGTGCAGTAGTGTGCATAGTTTTGCATATCATTGCATATATACACTTAAAAAATTGACAGTTATAATATAACTATGAAAAAATCGTAATTCGTTCATTGCGTAAATCTCTTTTAAATGGCACTCACAGATTGTGGGTGCTATTTTTAGTGAATCGAGGGTGACATGAATAATCAGAATATTAATATTGTACCAACAGGAAAACGAAGTGTAATGTGCCCTCGTTGTGGAAAGCTATTAACGTGGGTAAATAAAAACGATAAGAAGCACCACAAAGTAATGTGTACGCACTGCCGTAAATGGATATGGTTTTGGGCTGACACACAAGAATTTCAGATAAAAGAGGTTCCACAAAGAACTTCTGCAAGTGGCATGAGGTTTTATTGATGTATAGATATGCTCATAAAAATGTAAGACCTTTTTCAGCCGTCTGCCAAAATAATTACGGCAGACAAGTTATTTTTACACGTAAAAGGCAAATCACAAAAAACAACATAATCGAAGAACTGAATAAAGCACTTGTGATTCACGAGCAAAACGCTATTGAGATTGAGTATCTTGACAGATACTATCGTGGTGACCAACCAATTTTGTATCGGCAGAAAGTGAACCGCCCGGAAATCAATAACAAGATTGCTGTAAATCTTGCGTATGAGCTTGTTGAGCGCAAAACCGCAGAGATGTGTGCCGAGCCAATCCAATATGTATTGCGTGGCACTGATAATCATAAGTCGGAGGAAATCACACAGCTTAACATCACAATGGATTCTGAAAGCAAACAAGAGTGCGATATAGACATACATCGTTGGAGAAGCATATGTGGTACCGGCTACAGATTTATCGGTAACGATGATGGACAAGGACAGTTGCTTGATGAAAGTGACTTTTATTTATCGTCTGAAAATCCAATGTATACGTTTGTGACATACTACTCAAACGGACGTCCGGCATTCTCTTGTCAAATCGGAGAGGGTGAGGACGGAGAAAACATATACTACGTGTTCACTGACAATGAGTGGTTTGATATTCGTAACGGCAAAATTTATGCAAGCGGAATTAACGGCAATAGAGCAATTCCAGTCATTGAATATCCAAACAATGCAAGGCGGTTGTCTGACATTGAAATGACTATTGCAATCACAGATGCTATTAACGTGCTTACATCAGACAGAATTAATGGTGTTGAGCAGTTTGTATCTGCATGGGTGAAATTTGTTAATTGCGAGATTGATATAGATACATTCAGAAAAATGCGACAAGAGGGAGCATTGGTTGTCAAATCTAACAATGGTTCAGACAACAAGGCTGATGTTGATGTAATGACAAGCGAGCTTAATCAGACAGAGGGGCAAGTGGTATTCACAGACCTTTTTGAAAGATTTTTAAGTATTCAAGGGCTTGCAAATCGTCAGGGCAACACAGGCGGCGATACCGGCTCGGCTGTAGAACTGCGAAACGGACATTACGATGCCGGACTTAGGACGGCTATTAATGAGCCTATCCTTAAGAAGTCAGAGAGAATGGCACTTAGGCTTATCCTCAACAGATTGAGGATTAACAAAGGCTTTACGCTCATGCCTAGTGATGTTGAGATACACATTAATCATAACAAGCTTGATAACATGCTTGTTAAGGCAGAAGTGCTTCAAATACTGCTTAACTGCGGTATTAACTACAAGAGAGCTGTCAAGACGATTGATATGTTTAGTGACCCTGAACAAGTCACTCTTGAAAGCGCAAAGCGTATGGAAATGTTATTCCCGGAGGAACAGCCAACAACAGCTACACCTAACGACAATAACGATGACAATAACAATGGAAAGACAGCCGATGAATAATTGGCTGTCAATTTATTTTGGAGCTTGATATGGCAGATGAAATCCACGCACTAGGCAAAAATGAAATACAAGACATAGATTATGATACATATTTCGGTGAGATGGATTTATCTGACGAGGAAAAGGAAGATAGAAAAGACCTTGCCGAAAGATTTGAAAAGGTATTCGTTATGCTATTTGCCTTGTTATCCGGCAAGGAAGAAACAGAGATAACAACTATCATTAAAGAATTTATCATCAGATATGAAAGCATTGCCACACAGTATTGCAAAGTAAAGAAAACACCCTCATACATTACGGACTATGCTCGGTATATTGTGAATGAGGTGGTTGACGCTACCACACAAAATACTGAGGTAGAGTATTTTACTTCACAGAAGCGAGCAAAAAACGTAGCTGCGAATGAAGCTAATGCAGTCGGCAATTACAGATTGCAAACCGAAATGGTAAAACAAGGCTACAAAACAAAAGAGTGGCGCTCAAAAGAAGATTCACATGTCAGACCTACTCATGCAGAGGTTGACAGAAAGAGAATTGATATATTTGAGCCGTTTGAGGTCGGAAATTCTCTGATGATGTTTCCGAAAGACCATTCACTAGACGCAGAGGTTAAAGAAATTTCTAACTGCCGGTGTAGCGTTAAATATTACAAATAATGAGCAACTTGTAAGGAAAACTTATAGGTTGCTTTTTATTATACAAAAATTTGCAGTTGTGCGTTAAACAACAGAAAAACTCGGCGGGAGCGACCCGCGATAACAAAAGCGTGAGTTACGGAGGTAATGAAATGACAAGAAATGATGTTTTGAAGCTTTTTCCTGACGCAACGGATGAGCAGATAACAAATCTGCTTAACAAGAGCGGTGAAGAAATGGCAAGAGAGAAAGAAAAAGCCAATCAGTACAAAGCTAAAGCTGACAAGGCTGACGAGTTACAGACACAGCTTGATGATTTACAGGCTGGCAACATGACAGAGCTTGAAAAGGCAAATAAAGCCTTAGAGACAGCCAATCAGCAGATAGCCAAACTGCAGAAAGATAACGCTGTCAGAGATTTACGAGAGAGCGCAATGTCTGATTTTGGCATTAATGCTGAACAGGCAAAGACAGTTGTAAAAGATGATGGCTCTTTTGACACAACATCACTTGGCAAGATTATTTCCGACATGAAAGCCAATGCGATTGCGGAGTATGAGAAGAATGCACTTAACAATACTCCTAATCCGAACAATGGCGGTAACAATAATGAACCTGACTCAAAGCCAGCAGATGTAGCAAATGCAGAGCAAATCTCATTCGGTACAGTTGCAAATGCAGAGAGTCAAAACAGTTATGTAATTTAAACAGGAGGTAGAACGATGGGAAAGCCAATCGTAAGAGACTTTACACAGGGTAAAGGAATTTTGAAATTTTTCCCTTATGAGGGAGCAGCGTGCCTTGTACCACAGACAATGGTATCAAGTGCAGACACAAACGGAATGAAGATTGTGCCAGCCGGTACACCATTCCCAAGCAATGACGCGGATTGCAAGGGCTATCTGTTACATGATGTAGATGTAACAATGGGTGACGCACCGGGAACATATGTATATCAGGGAACTATTGATTGGGAGAAAGTTAAGTCACTTTCAATCGCAGACGCAGCTAGAACTGCAACACCTAGAGTTACTTTCTATGGCGCACCAAAGATTGCAGCCGCAAAAGTAACCGGTCAGGACTAAAAGGAGGTGGAAGAACATGGCATTACCATTAGCAGAAGCATTTACAGCGAGAAGCCTCGGTGTAATGTGGGATAACTACAAAAAGACATTAGGAACTGCCCCTTATCTTGGCAGACAGAAATTCGGAACACGTAAACAGGACTCACTCGACCTTAGATTTATCAAGGGCAAGAACGGGCTGCCGGTATCGCTCAAAGCCTCAAACTTTGATGCACAGGCAGAATTAAGAGATGTTGGAGGTTTCTCTGACATTCAGAACTCAATGCCATTTTATCGTGAGTCTTATATGGTAACAGAGAAAGAGGAACAGGAGTATGACAATTACAGAACTTCTGAAAACTCTAACCTTGCTAATAACGTATTACGTGAAATCTCAAAGAAACCAATGAACCTTATCGAGGGCGCATTAGTTGTGCCGGAGAGACAGATTTGGCAGTTACTTGCACCTACAGATGGTGTACCAAGAGTAAAAGTAACTATTGGCGACAAACCTTTTTACATTGACTATCTTGCAGATAATGAGAAATCAGAGCATACGGCAAAGCATTACAAGACTTTTACAGGCACAAGTGCATGGGACAAGTCGGATACAGCCACACCACTTGACGACCTTATTAAGACCAAGAGAGATTTCTCAAAGGCTACAGGCTACTCACTTACACGTTTCACCATGAATACAGAGACTTGGGAAATGGTTCTCGGAGCAGAGGATACAAAGAAACAGGTACTCGGTATCACTGCTTACAATGGCGGTATTAGATTACAGCAAGGACAGGTTACTGAATACCTTAGAGGATATGGTATCGAGATTGAAGTATACGATAAGCTCTATGTTGACGAGTCAGGACAGACACAGTACTTTGTGCCAACAGGCATTGTATCTGCGCAGTCGGCCGGAGTATTCCTTGGCGATTACACATTCGGTAAGACTCCAGAGGAAAGAAGCGGAAGTATCACAGACGGAAACCTCTCACTTGTTGAGACCGGTGTATCTGTATACACATACGCTACAAATCATCCTATCAATACTCACTGTATCGTATCTATGATTGGATTACCTACATTCGAGGGTATGGATAGCGTTATGGTTCTCAAAGTTAAGGAGGATTAAGACTTATGATAGCAACGCACTCTATAAAGCATGATGGAGTATGGTATAAAGTCGGAGACGAGGTACCGGAAAGCAATAGCAATTCGGTGCCTTCTGATTTTATGAACCCACCTGAAACACCATACACAAAGACAGAAATTAACAGAATGTCGACAGCCGACCTAAAGAAGCTTGCGAGCGAAAATGGTATTGAAAATGCCACAGAAATTAATGGCAGCGACTTGAAGAAAATGTTAATTGAAAAGTTTGGATTATAAGGAGCTTGGCATGGAATACACCACATTAGAACAAGTCAAAATCAGACTTAAACAATTTCATATTGATACAGTCACGAATGATGATGAAACAACATCTGATGTGGTTGTATTCGATAAAAAGGAAGATAACCCACTCATTGAACAGCTCATTAAGCAAGCCACGGAAGATGTAAAGGCAAAAAGGTGTTATCCAGACACTTTCACTGATGATGATATAACTGCCGATTTAAAGCAGTTTGAAAATGTTATTATCAATCTTGCTGTCTACGACCATTCACAAGCCGGTGAGAACTACATGAGCGCATTGAGTGAGGGCGGAGTGAGCCGTACATGGAAAGACAGAGATAAGCTGTTTGTCGGAGTTTTCCCTTTTGTCAAAGTGTTATAAGCGAAAGAAGATTGTGCGTTACCATTTTACTGATGTCGGTAAAGTGGTAGCAGGCGGTACACATTAAGTGGTGGTGGGCGGTGTGCCAATTACTAAAGACGAAAGGCTGTAAGATGAATAATTTAATCTATCAGACATACATTATTGCCTTACCAATTGTCCTGACAGCGCTTTTGGGTTATATTGTTTGGCTTTTACAAGAGCAGAAAAAACAAAAAGCAATAGACACAAAAGAAAGAAACGAGCGTATTGAAGAGGAAAAGAAGCTACGACAAGCAAACGGAAAAGGTACAATGTTACTTTTACGAGTACAGCTTATCGAATACCATGACAAGTACATGAAGCTTGGCGAAATTCCCTCATATGCGTATCAGAATTTTTGCGAGATGTATGACGCATACCACGCACTCGGCGGTAATGGTATGGTAACAAAAATGAAAAATGAGATTGAGGAAATCCATTTAGGCAAAGGAGGTAAAAACTGATGGACTTTACACAAGTACCTACAGTAGTTGCTATTATGGTAATTACTTATTTAATCGGATATGCTTCAAAGCAGATACCACAGGTTAAAGATAATATCATTCCTATTATCGTAGGTGTAGCCGGTGGAGTACTCGGCATTGTTGGAATGTTTGTAATTCCCGGTTATCCGGCAGACAACATTCTTGATGCAATAGCAGTTGGCATTGTGTCGGGCATGGCAAGTACCGGTGTTAATCAGATTTACAAGCAGATAAAGAAAAATGCTTGACATTAATAAACAGGCCATGAAATACGCGCTTCAAGGTCAAACCGCCACAGTCTATGAAAAAGACGAGGACGGAAATCTAAAGTTTTACGAGACGGAGGATGGAGAGAAAATATATTACACCCACGAATCAACAGGCTTTTCAGAGCCGGTTGATTTTCGGGCGAATATATCGTTTGACGGAGGAGAAGCACAGAACAAGGAATATGGCTTTAATACGGCTGATTTTGATGCTGTTTTGCTGACAGACAGAGGAGAATACCCTTTTAAAAAAGGTGACGTTATTTGGCTTGATAGCAAGCCTACAAAGAACGAAAACGGATTAGTTGATTCAACTTCCGCAGACTTTACGATAGTGGGAGTAAAGCCCTCTCTCTATTCAGTTAAATACATGCTCAAAGCAGTTGTGAAAGAAGTGTAATTATGAAGCTTGACATTTCCCTAACAGAAAAATCTATACAAGATGCGATAGACAAGCTTGAAAGATACAAAGACCGCTTACAAGACAAGTGCATAGCGTTTGTCGGAGAGCTTGCTAGTAATGGCATTGCTGTAGCACGAGCAAATACAGGTAATTTCGGACACTATATTACGTTTAGTTACGAAATTAAAGATACAACGGACGGCTGTACGGCTATTGTGCTTGCTACCGAAACAGGGCAGATACAAAGCACATGGCAGACAGCAGACGGACTTAAGACAGTTGATGTATCGCCTTTGCTTATGGCTGAATACGGCTCGGGTTGGAAAGCTAAACCGCACTTTAATGACGCAAGAGGCGATCAGGGAACTTTTCCGGGGCAAACACACGCATTCGATAGTGAGGGCTGGTATTGGAGAGACGAAAGCGGAGAATTACACCATTCATACGGCATTACACCTACAATGCCGATGTATAGCGCATTTTTAAAAATGGAAAATGACATTATGAAAACGGCACGGAAAAATTTTTAGTTGAGGTGATAAAGTGGCGAGTCAAAATCAATGGGTTTATGACCTTGAAAATCTCACATATGCGATTGTGAAAACCCGATGTGAGAAAAAATTGAAAACTAAATATCCCAAGCTAAAATTCACGCAAGAGGAACAGTCGGACAGTGCAGCGGCTAGTTTCCCGACAGTGCTAGTTCAAGCACTCGAACCTATTGAACAGAATGAGGATTTAGAGTGCGAAAGAATAAATACAGTGTTATTTACGGCACAAGTAATTGTTACAACGAATAAAAGCCGTTCAGAAGCCTTGAATGTGGCACAGACAGTGGCTAATGAGTACAAAGCTATGTCATTTAAGCTGACAACAACCCCATTCGTTAGGAAGAACGGCAAAATATGGACAGCAACATTACGTGCTAGGCGGTCATTCGACTGGAACGATAGATTATAAGAGCCTTTTGGCTCTTATTTTTTTATGAAAAATTAGGAGGTAATACAAATGGCAACAGGTTTAAAAAGTAGAATTGCTTACAAGACACCAACCGCATCCGCCACAAGTGGCGATTACTGGGCTGGAACTTACAAGCTCTTACTTAGAGCAAAATCAATTCCCTCACCATTCGGCTCACAGAACATGGTAGATACTTCAACTCTTGAGGATTTAGTAGAGACACAGGAAATGGGCAGACGTTCAGCCGGTTCTATGGAAGTTGAGGGAGCTTTTGAGAAGAAGTATAAAGACGAGATGGTAACTAACGAGGGTAAGAAGCTCGACTTCATCATTCTTTATGGTACAGACGGAAAAGGTTCAGAGGGTATCTGCGCTTTTATCGGTCAGGAGTCATTCGCCCCAGGTGAGGCTTCCGATGACCACTTAACAGGAACTGCGACTGTATCAGTACAGACAGTACCTAAGTGGATTGAGGATAACTACGATGTTGCGGTCACAGAGGATGACCAAGGCTATCCAACAGAAATCACACTCACAAAAAAATCATGAGCCAATCGAAAAAAGCCGTAGCGGTTGGCTATGATGATAGCACGGCTGACAGCGAACTTGAAGAAACAATATAGCAAGGTAATTGAGGCAGTATTAAAACTGCCTCTTTCCCTATATAAATTAGGGAGAAAGGGAAAGATAAAATGAAAATTAAATTAAATGGAAAAGAATACACAGTTAAATTCGGATATGCACCGGTAGTTAAAAATAAAATTATTCCAAGGCTCGTTGGAATGGAGCAACAGGGCGAGGGGCTTGAAGTCATTGACAACATGCTTGAATTTTTACCGGAGTTTTTACTCGTAGGCTTGCAGAAATTCCATGCTGACGAATTTGGATTTGATTTTGACAATAAAGAGGCAAAAGAGAAACAGCTCGTAAAGGTATACGATTTACTTGACGATTACCTTGATCCGGAGAATGAAGAGGGTGGAGATTTACAGTCACTCTACAATGATTTGTCGGCTGAAATGGAGAAAAACAGTTTTTTATCGAAGATGTTGGCGAAAGAGGTACAGACAGCCAAGAAGAAGCCAATCAAGAAGTAAAAGAGCTTACATGGGAAGTGTATTGCAACGAAATCCGCCCATATTGGCTTTTGGCAACTAAAGGCTATGGATTTAGCGTTGAGGACATAGATATGTCTTGTCCGGCTGATTTAGAGCCTTATTCAAAAGCTTATATGCTTGCACAAAAAGAAGCTGACTCTAACATGTGGGCCTGGTGGGGCACATACGGATTAAGCGCAACTCTTACAGCTATCGACAGAGCCTTAAATGGCAACAAGGCAAGAGCAAAATACATTGAAAAATCATTAAATGAGCAATACTCAAAAGATAACGAGCCTAAATACAAAGAGTCTAATGAGGAAATTGCCGTTTATGAGATGAAACAACGAATTAATGCATTAAGACAGTCGGGACTACCTGAAAGTCCTGATTAATGAGGTGAAAATATGGCATATAAAGGAATTGACGTATCGTCATATCAAGGAAATATTGATTGGAGCAAGGTTAAGTGGGCTGGAGTGCAATTTGCAATCCTTAAAATAATCCGCAGAGACCTTAATCCGGATAAAACCTTTGAAGCGAATTGGAAAGGCTGTACTGATGTAGGAATGCCAATACAAGGTGTTTATAACTACTCATACGCTACAACAGTAGACAAGGCAAAGATGGACGCAAATAAGGTCATTCAGACACTTAGCGGAAGAAAAACCTTTGTTTGGTTAGATGTTGAGGATAAGTGCCAACAAGGACTTGGACAGACACTTATTGATATTATCAATACATATCAGAGTGTTATTAAGAGCGCCGGGCTTAACTTTGGTGTATACACAGGGCTTAGCTTTTACAATCAGTACATTGCGCCATACGCAAATCAGATTAATTGTCCGTTTTGGATTGCGCGTTATCCGTCAACTAAGGGAATGTCTATCGGTGATGAGCCTAATAGCGCAAAGAAACCTGTTATACAGCATCCTCTGTATGGCTGGCAGTATTCGAGCGCATTTACTTGTAGCGGTCTGAATAACAGCACTGATGCTAACTTACTCTATATTGAGCTTGACAAGGGTGATGGAATAGAGAATAATCCGGCACCAACAGCAACTCCGGCACCAACAGTAACCCCAGCAAAAGATAACGCTTGGAAAGGCAATGAGGAATATTACCTCAATAATGATGATGTAAGAAAATGGCAACATGCCATGAACATCGGATTTGACACAGACGAGCTTAAGGAAGATGGCAAGTTTGGAGCTAATTCACAGAGATTTGCTAAAAATCACAATTTGTGGAGCGGTCAGAAGCATAACTGCCCGACAGCCATTAAGTGGCTAAGAAAAACTCTGCATGACAAGTATCATTTTTACAAACTTGATACTGATTACAAAGAGTGGAGTGATTATCTCACTAAATGTGTCATGGTATTTCAAAAGAATAGAGGGCTTAAGCAAGATGGCTATGTTGGATTGATTACAACATACTATCTGCTCAAAGGATAAATACATGAGAGCTACTTTAGGGTAGCTCTCTTTTTTATTACATACAGGGAGGTGAGAAAATGGCAGAGAGCATTGAGCTTCAAATCAAGTCGGACGCGCAACAAGCGACTAAAGCCATAGGCAATTTACAAAGTAAGTTGCAAGGGCTTGGAACTACTCTCAATTCCCTCAATGGTGCAAGCATAAGCAATTTTGCGAGTGGAATGTCACAACTTGCAACATCACTTAGAAGTGTGAGCAGTATTGACACACGTACCTTTAGCAAGATTGCGACTAACATGGAAAAACTCGGCAACCTTGATACTGCAAGACTTGTCAGCTCGGCAAGTGCCTTAAAGAGCATGGCAACAGAATTGTCGGGCTTTGCGAATATCTCAAAGCAATCAGCAGAGATTACACAGCTAACGGCTTCAATATCAAAGCTCGGTTCAAAATCAGCCGGTTATGCTGCGGATAACATCAGAAACCTTGGCAGTGCTTTGAAAGAGGTAATGACAACATTATCTAACGCACCGAGAGTCAACAGTAACATCATTCAAATGACTAATGCGCTTGCTAATCTGTCACAGCAAGGCGCAAAAGTTGGTTCGGCTAGTAGGTCACTTGTAACAGGCTTTTCAAACACAACTAAGTCGATTAAGAGTACAAGAAGTGGATTTAGGGGCTTGGCTTCAACTATCGGTAAGTTTTACGCAACTTATTGGTTGGTTATGCGAGCTGTCGGAAAAATAGGCAGTGCAGTTGATTTAGCAAGCCAATTAACAGAGGTTCAAAACGTAGTAGATACCACGTTTGGCGATATGGCAAGCAAGGTTGATGATTTTACGAAAACATCAATTCAAGATTTTGGAATGTCAGAGCTTACAGTTAAGCAAATATCAAGCCGTTTCCAAGCACTAGGCACTTCTGTAGGCATTACATCACAGCAAGTAGCGGATGGTACGGCATTGACAAACAAAACCCTTATGAGCCAAGCTAACACGCTATACAAAACTACAGACAGTATGGCTGATATGTCACTTAATCTTACGAGATTAGCCGGTGATATGGCTTCATTCTACGATGTAGACCAAGCTGATGTTGCAAAGAGCTTACAATCCATTTTCACAGGAACAATCGCACCATTAAGGAGATACGGACTTGATTTAACACAAGCCACACTTTCAGAATGGGCTATGAAAAATGGACTTGATGCAAATATCAAATCCATGACGCAAGCCGAAAAGGTACTTTTAAGGTACAACTATGTCATGGCTAATACGCAAGCTGCACAGCAGGACTTCTCTAAGACCGCTAATACGTGGGCCAACAGTATAAGAGTCCTCAAGCAAGAGTTTCAAGCATGGGGCAGTATCATAGGTAGCGTAATAATCAATGCTTTAAAGCCATTTGTTCAAGCATTAAGCAAAGTAATGCTCAAGGTTATTAGCTTTACAAGAACTGTAGCTGACGCACTCGGAGCAATCTTCGGATGGACTATCGAGATAAGCGGTCGTGGTGCCGCGGCTGACGGCATGGAGGACATAGCTGACGGAGTAGGCGATATTGGTGATAACGCTGATAGTTCCAACAAGAAAGCACAAAAACTGAAAAAGACACTGCTTAGCATAGACGAGATACACGCACTTGACGATAACAGCGACAGTGGCAGTGGTGGCGGTTCAGGCAGTGGCGGTTCAGGTAGCGGTGGAGCTGGCAGTGGCGTTGATAGCTCACTGAAAAAGACCGATGGATTGATCGAAAAATATAAATCATCAATCAAAGACCTTTACTCACTCGGAAAGTACATTGGCGACGCTCTTGCGAGTGCTATGGAGAGCATTGATTGGAAGAAGATTTATCAGAAAGCTGACAATTTCGGAAAAGGACTTGCAGACTTCCTTAATGGTTTAATCAGCCCAAGACTCTTTTATGATTTGGGTGCAACAATAGCCGGTTCGCTGAACACAGCTTTACATTTTCTTAATTCATTCGGTACAACATTCGACTGGACTAATTTTGGCTTGTCGATTGCTAACGGCATTAATGGATTTTTTGAGAACTTTGATTTTGCGTTACTAGCAAAAACTATTAACGCATGGGTACAAGGAATATACACCATGCTAACCACGGCAATTAAAAATGTGTCGTGGAAAGACGTACTCAAAGGAATTACGGATTTTTTGAGCAATTTAGACATTAAAACTGTTGAGATAATAGTTGGCACATTGCTGATAAAAAAGATAATTTCACTAAAATTAGGTTCAGTGGCACTCGCTTTTATTGGAAAATCATTATCAAAAGCGATAGCACAGGCAATAGCTTCAAAAATTGGATTTGAGCTTGTAGAAGGAGCTGGCATTGGAACAGCGATAATGCAAGCATTTAAAACGATTTTTGCCTCATTGTCAACAAATCTTGGATTACTCATAGAGGGATTATTCAGCGGTTTAAGTTTGGGTGATGCAATAACGGCCGCATTCGGAACAGGGGCAGTAGACCTATTAGCAACAATCGGTTCTGCTTTTTCGGCAATAGCCGGAACAATTTTATCTATTGTAAATTTTGTCAAAATGCTAAAAGACGGATTTAGCTGGGTGAATGAGATTTTAATGGTGATAGGTGTTGCATTAGCTACAATCGGAGCAATATTAGCCGGTGTGGCAGCATTGCCAGCAGTAATTGTTGGAGCAATAGTGGCAGCAGTCGCAACGATTGTTGTTGTGGTAAAAGATAATTGGAACGCAATTTGTGAACTATTTTCAACAGTTGGTGAATGGTTCAATGGAAATGTTATTAAGCCTGTGGTTTCGTTTTTTAAGGATATGTGGAAAACCATAAGTGGCTTTTTCAGTTCTTTATGGAAAGACATAGTAACTGTGTGGCAAGGAGCTTCGAAATGGTTTAGTTCCACAGTAATTGAGCCGATAGTTGGCTTTTTTAAAGGCTTTGCTACACGAGCACAACAGATTTTTCAAGGTGTTTGGATAATAATTCAAGCAATTTGGATAGTAGCTTCAAGCTGGTTTAATAATAATGTGATTACTCCAATTTCAAATCTGTTTAACTTTTTAAAAACACTTATACAGACAACGATACAGACAGCAAAAGATTTTGTATTTTCAACATGGCAAGGGGTGGCAAGTTGGTTTAGCAGTACAGTAATACAACCGATTTCAAACTTTTTTAATATGTTGAAAGCTGGCATAACATCGGCACTTAGCACAGCAAAGAACTTTGTTATATCTACTTGGCAAAGCGTGGCGGGTTGGTTTAATGGCAATGTTATTTCGCCTATCACAAACTGCTTTAATATTATGAAAAATGGAATTACAAGCGCATTTAATTATGTGTGGAGTTCAATAAGAGGCGGTGTTACAGGAGCCATGAACTACGTTATTTCAAAAATAGAGAATGGGGTTAATTTTGTTGTCAGTGGAATTAACTCTTTATTAAGAGGATTTAACAAAGTTGTTTCTATGGCTGCTAAGGTGGCCGGTGCAAATTGGAGCGGAGTATCGTTAGTCCCGAAAGTACATATTCCAAGGCTTGCTAGTGGCGGAATTTTCCCAAGGGGAGAGGATGGCATGGCTTTCATCAATCACAATGAGTTAGTCGGTAAATTCTCAAACGGCAAAAACGTGGTAGCAAATAACCAACAGATCACAGAGGGAATTAAACAGGCTGTCATGGAGGGAATGGCACAAGTAATGATGAACTATAATGCCGGTGGAAGCCCTGCGCCTATCATTGAAAATGTGTTTAAGTGCGACAGCGAAACACTCTATCGCATGACACAGGTAGGCAAGGCAAAGCACGGACAACGATATATTGTAGCAAATGAATTTGGCTAAGACACTCACCCTTGCGTGGGTGTCTTTTTACGAGGTAACAATATGGCAATGATGTTAGTAGACGGAGTGGAATTACCTACTCCGTCAAGCTTTGAATGGGGCTTGATTGATGTGTCTGCAAGTGATAGTGGACGAACACAGGACGCTCAAATGCATAAAAACAGAATAGCGCAGAAACGACAGCTTAAATTGTCATGGAGCGGTACAGACACGACTAGGACAGCAAAGATACTTCAAATGGTAAACCCCGAATATATCAGAGTGACATATCCTGACGCTATGAGCGGAACTGATGAAACACGTACATTCTATGTGGGCGATAGAAGCGCACCTATCAAGATATGGACTATCAACAATAAGAGGTATGAGACATTGAGTTTCGACCTCATAGAAGTATAAGGCGGTGATTTAATGCTTAACGTATCGGCTAAATGGCAAAGAGCAGTAATGCTCGACAATGACATAAATGTAAATTGTTTTGCTGACATAGTTACGGCAAGCGGTGAAAAAATCCCTATTAGTGATAGTGAGCTGTGGGCGAATGGCTTCGAAGTTAATGACTCAACATCAAGCAATGGTACTTTCACAATCGGGGCTTTGATTGCCGGAAAACTGAAAATTAAGCTGAATAATATTTATGAAGATTACAGCAAGTATGATTTTGATAAGGCAAGCGTAACAGCATATGTTTCAAAAAGCTTTTCTGATGGCATAAGTGAAAAACTAAAAATCGGTGAGTATAGAGTCAGCGAAACAAGTTATGATGGCTCACTCATAACGCTTACTTGCCTTGACAATATTAACAATTTCAATCGCGAGTACGATAGCAATTTAAGCTACCCTACGACAGCATATGAGGTAGTCAGAGACGCTTGTATTAAGTGTGATGTACCTTTTACTATGGCGAGATTTGATAACTCTGATTACGTGATTAACGAGATACCAAGCGATAATCAAAAACTCACATATGGACAGGTAATAGCTTACATTTTGCAGTTAAGCGGATTATGGGGCAAGTGCGGTCACGATGGCGAATTGCTTATCGGTTGGTACGATATGAGCCAGTTTGATAGTCTAGGTTACGATGGTGGAACTTTTAACACAAAAACTACACCATACTCTGACGGAGATAACGTTGATGGTGGAAATTTTACCAACTATTCAAGTGGTGATAGTGCTAATGGTGGAACATTTACAGAAGCAAGAAATTACCACAACATTTATACGCAAAAAGACTTGAATGTTGCAACTGATGATGTTGTTATCACTGGTGTAAAGGTAACTGTAACCTCAAAAGAGGATAAGGCAAAAGATGTTAATGCGCTTGCCGGAAAAGAGGGATATGTAGTCTCAATCTCTGATAATCCGTTTATTTCGGCAGACAAGGCACAGGCAGTTGCAAATTATATCTTCAAAAAAATCGGTGGCATGAGGTTCAGACCTCTTGACGCTACACTCTTGTCAAACCCACTGATTGAGAGCGGAGATGTGGCACTTGTGACAGACCGCAAGCAGAATACTTATAGCTGTTTTATTTCCAATAGGACATTCGCTGTTGGAAGTGGTACTAAAATTTCGTGTGACGCTGAAAATGCTTCAAGAAATAGTGCTGACAAATTCAGTAATGAGACGAAAGCTATTGTACAGGCGCGCAAGGTTGCACAAGCACAGTTAAGCGCTTACGACAAGCAAATGCAATTACTGACGCAGTTAATGTCTCAATCGCTTGGACTTTTTAAGACCGAGCAGAAACAAGAGGACGGCTCAATTATTTACATCATGCATAACAAAGCCGACCTCAACTCAAGTAACATACAGTGGAAAATGACAGCTAATGGCATGGCTGTATCAAATGACTACGGCAAGACATGGAAAGCCGGCATAGACAAAGACGGAAACGCTATATTCAATATTATGTCGGCTATTGGCATTAATTTTGACTGGGCGCATGGCGGTACACTTACTCTTGGTGGAGAAAATAATGTAAACGGCAAGCAGTATGTCAAAGACGCAAACGGAAAAATTTTGATTACACTTGATAACAAGGGAATCACGCTTGCTGACGGAGTGACTATCTCATGGAATAATATCTCTAATCAGCCAAGCATACCGAGTAAGACAAGCGAACTAACAAATGATAGTAATTATGCCACGACAGGGGATATACCGACTAAGAATAGCCAATTACAGAATGATAGTGGTTACACCACCATGGGAGCTGTTGAGAAGAAAAATTACACTACCATGGCAGAAGTGTTAGAAAAGAAATATCAAAATTCAGACCAAGTAGTTACTATCACAAAAAATACTGTAACCGCCGCGTTTATTAAAACGCTTGGACTTTTAGTTGGTGACCAAATTCAAATGGGTCCTAACGCTAAAATCACTTGGGCGAATGTAACTAATCAGCCAAAAATTCCGTCAGATACCAACGATTTAACAAATGGTGCCGGCTATACTACCATGAGCGCAGTTGAGGACAAGGGATATGTTGTGTCAGAACAAATTGCCGATTTTATAACAAACGATGATTTGGAGGAATATGCCCGAACAAATTTCTATAAAGACTTAAACGAGTTAAAAGGAAATATTGGCTACACGGAAATTAACAATCAGTACGTTATTTCACCACATATATATGCCGGAACTGTTACGGCAAGTGATTTTAATGGCGGTACAATTAACATTGGAAATGGAGTATTCGCAGTTGATGAAAACGGCAAGGTAAATGCTTCAAATCTTAATGTGTCCGGCGGAAGTATTGCGCTGAATGGAGAAGTGAGTAAGTCAAAGATTGATTTAAAAACTACTGACGATTCGGGAAACAATTATGAACTTTGGATGAATGGCGCAGTCTTGCAAATTATCAAAAATGGCCAGACCACGCTCTCACTCGATGGAGTCACAGGCGCTATGGGTACACCGACAATAGGCGCACGGACAGTAAGTGCAAATATGATAACAGGTGCTCAAGAGGTACAATCTGATAAATTCAGAGAACCCGCTAGGGGATATGCTATGTGTGGCAGTACAACGGAGCATACATACCATTGTAAATGGGATGGCAGTGCCTTAAGCTTCCAAGTTGATGTTACTTGGGTATGGAGTTCGTCAGATAAACGTTTAAAAAAGAATATTAAAGCAATTAATCAAGATTATATTGACGCAGTAGGCTCGGTCGATTTATTCCAATACAATCTCAACAGACAAGGATATTCGGACAAGCCATTATATTTTGGAGCAATGGCACAGGATATAATCAAAAACCTTAAGAATAAAGGGCGTGTCGATGAAAACCTTGATATGATTTTTCAAAACAAAGTAACATCGGATGATGATACATTGTACTACGGCATGAACTATGAGCAATTCCTAATCTTAAGGCTTGCTGGAGACGAGCAGAAGATTGATAAAATGCAAAAACGCATAGATGAACTCGAAAATAAATTTTCAAGGCTATGTCAGAAATTAGGCATTGATGAAAGCGAGGTGTAGCTTATGGCAATTCAAATGAGACGAGGGGCATACGCACAGTTTGACCCCTCAAAAATGAAAGCCGGAGAATGGGCGGTATCGACTGACTCCGACACAAAAAAACAGCAGATATGGATGTGTTTCGCTCCGGGAATAGTTAAGCGAATGGGAACTGTTGAGGATTTTGACATTGAAATTCAAAGACTTATTCAGAGCTACCTTGACAGCATAGCTCAATCCGTGTCACAAGCTCAAAAATCAGCACAGACCGCGACAGAAAAAGCGACCTCTGCAAGCAATTCTGCTTCACAAGCCCAAAAATCAGCACAAACTGCTTCACAAAAAGCAAACGAGGTCACACAAATTTCAGGAAAGATTGATACGGCTGTAAGCCAAGCAAATGCAGCTACAAAGGCTGCAAATGAAGCCGCGAAAAAAGCGGAGCAACAAGCTGGGCTAGTCGAGCAGAAAGCAAACGGAAGAGGCATTACTTTTTCCGTGACAAGTGCCGGATTACTCAATGTAAGCAAGGAGGACTAATATGAGCGGAATAGACATTATATCAGACACAACAGGACAAGCGATTGTTGAGAGCATTAAAGCCCTTGGCACAAAATTAAGCGAGGGAAGAGTTGTTTATGGTGTTCACATTAATGGTGCAGATAGTAACCCGAAAACAAGAGTCAGATACTTAGCAGATGCAGTAGGCATGACCCCGGCAAAGATGAACTACACAAGCGGTACATTCGACTATGGCTCTTGGGCTGATGCATTCTTCATGCCAAGACCATGTATGCTCAAAACGAACGGACAGGTTGACTATTACCTCAACGAGAATGACTTGACTAAAAAAATAGACGGCAGTGCTTCAGATATAGCAAACATTGATTACGATGGAAATGCTATGATGGAATGGGGTAATGGCACGAACATTATATGGTGGAAAATTGCACCCGACAAAGGCAATCCGAACAGTGCAAGCCTTTATGTTGCTAACTATCAAGCTGATAAAGATTTTAAAAATCTGAATTTTATCGACATTAACAGCAACGAAAAATCTCATTTTTATACACCTATTTATAACGGCTCACTTGACAGCAACAATAAGCTACGCTCAATAAGCGGTCAAACGGTTATTAAATCAAAATCAGCTAGTCAAGAAATGACATATGCAAGAGCAAATGGTACAGGCTATGAAATTGAGCAATATGTTGACAGACTTTTGATTAATATTTTACTTATTATTATAGGAAAATGTACCGATACACAAGATGTATTCGGACGAGGCATGAGCGACCTTGCCGATGGCGAGCCATTCCTTCTTAAGACTGGCACAATGAACGACAAAGGACTATTTTGGGGTGAGAATGCCGGAGGAGCCGGAGTTAAAGTGTTTGGTATGGAGAATTATTATGGCAATCAGTGGAGACGAACAGCCGGACTTATCCTTGCTAATGGTATAGCAAAAGTCAAGCTGTCTCCGTCAACAAAAGATGGAAGTACTGCAACTAATTACAACACTGACGGAACTGGTTATATTGAGATACCTAATTCGACGCCTAGCGGTACAAATGGTGGATATATTAAGGATATGCTGTATACGGCATTAGGCATGTTCCCAACTGTGATTACAGGCTCGTCATCGACCTATTATCCTGACGGATGTCAGTTCAAGATTGCAATTATAGCCTTTGCTCTTTTCGGTGGCGTCCTGGCCGCAAATTGGCATTGTGGCGCGTTCTACGTGGACTTGAGCAGAAACGCTAGTAACTGGGGGTGGCACATCGGGGCTAATCTTTCATACAAATAACTTGCAACAGGGAAACATATTAAAATTTTAGTAATAGACAGAAAGGTAAGGTGCATTGAATATGACAGAATACAAGCTTGTAGAAAGTATGCAATCGGACAAGCCGCTTGATATTGATGTAACATCTTCCCCGAATATCGTTTATCAACGAAAAAATATTAAGTCGGTTGAAGCGACAGGAAGTGAAGATGATTTCACCTATAAGCCCAAGCATTGGGAGTACGAGGAGCGAGAGCTGACACAGGACGAATACTCACAGTATCTTATTGCAATGGAACAGGCAAAAGAGATTAACGAACATTCTGGCGAAAAAGCAATAGACAACTATACAAGGCAGTTAATGGACGAGGGGGTGCTTTAAATATGAGAATTTTAGTTGAAAGTCTTAAAAGGCTATATGAGAGTGGCAGAGTAACCAAAGAGGAACTACTTGACAGGGTAGCAAGCGGTAAAATATCGCAAGAGGAATATGAGTATATTACCTCACAAAAAGTCGGATAGTCGGCATGTTTCGACACGATAATCCCCTTTAAAGTGTTAAAGTGATGATGTTCTCAAATAAGAGAACTCTTCAAGTTTCGGTAGGGCGGTGGATTATTCTGCCGTCCTTATTGACGTTTAAGAACAAATGTTCTATAATTGATGTATCGGAGGTGGCATTGTATGGAATATAAGGATGAAATAATTAAAATGATTGAGAACGTGGAAGATAAAGACCTGTTATTGTACTTGTATGTATTTATTAAAAGAAAAATAGAGGCAGAGTAAAAACTCTGCCTTGGTAATTATATTTTCTTTTCCCAAACATTACCGCACTTTGAGCACACAAACTTTGTCTTGCCATTTTTGCCTTTAATTCCGGTAGCAGCACCGACAACGGCACCGACAGGCCCGAAGAGACCACCTACTGTGTTGCCAACAAGTGCTTTACCGAATGAGAATTTTTTCTTGGTATCAACAGGTATGCCAACACCATCACAGCCAAATTTAGGACATTTAACAGTTTTACTCATAATTAAAATACCACCTTTCTTATTAATTTAATTTATTTTGAGTATTTTTCATACATCACATCTATTAAATTCATAATACTTTCTTGCTCTTTATCCGACAATTTAGATAACTTAAATACATAGTCCTTGAGCTTATTGTCTATATTTGAAAGGTCATAATCTGTATTTGATTGTTCAAATATAGGGTTACTTTCTTCACCTGTAACTAGATATGATAAGGTAGTTCCTAAAAAATCAGCAATTTTCTGCATATTTTTAGTTTTTGGCTCACTCTTTCCTCTTTTCCAATCAGATAGAGTCATGTTTGAAACGCCAGTAGCTCTTGCAACATCGGCATTTTTCAAGCCTTTTTCGTCCAGTAATTTCTGATAGTATTCATACATAAAAAATCCCTCATAAATTATTATGGAAAACTTTAAAATAATGCTTGACAATTAAAGAAAACCATAATATACTAGACCTAGATTAAGGAAAGCCTTAAAACCTAGGTTTTAATTTTGTTATTTTGTTGTCTTGGTAAGTTTCATTATAACGGATTTCCTTAATAAAATCAATATATTTTTAAGGAAAGGAGCGTAAAAAATGAATAACTCTAAGAAATATGCTCAATCATATTCGAGATTTGAGCAAATTTTAAAGAAAAAGGGTATCACATCATACCGAGTAGCAACAGACTTGAACTTTTCACCTATGTTGCTTTCAGACTGGAAGAGAGATAAAAGCAAGCCAAAATTAGATACCATGATTAAAATTGCAAGCTATCTTGATGAGCCGGTTGAGAGTTTCGTGGATTAGAGAGAAAGGAGTAGGAATGTCGAAAATCGAAATCAGACAGGTTGAGGGCGAAAAGATTTTTACAGAAATCTGCATTGATGGTCACAAAATAGACGGAGTGAGAAGCTATGAATTGAAACAAGGCAAAGCTGGGTTCCCTGTACTAACAATCGACATAAATGCTTTTGACATTGCCACAGACTTGCGAACACTACAGTTGAATCAAAAATATGTAGGCGATATTGAGAGTATCAGATTTAAAGATGGATATGAGGCTCATTTTGGCTCTCGTGTTTCAGAGAAGTCAGCAGGAACAATAAGCGACTAACTTCCTTATTAAAAGATAGGGAGATTATACCACAGTTTTTGAGAAAGGAGTAGGAATGAGAAAACCATACACTATTAATAATGATGGCGAGTTCAAAACATTACAAGACTGTATAGAGCAGTTAGCTTTAGGCATCGCTGATGATGTGGCAAATAGTGAAAAAATCGAGAAAATACAAAGCGAATGTAAAATCCTCGACTCTCTCACCATTGCTTTACTAGCGATTAAGAATTAATAGCTAGTGCGAAAAGGATTACTAATTGCCGTGACCTTAGCTGACTCGGATTTGATAATGCTCGTAAATTCATCGTAGTATTTGCGGTACTCTTCCTTGAATTTAGGTGCATCTCCTTGATAGCCACATATTTTGGCAAAAGCATAAAGCTCGGCAAGTTTTGAGTTATCCATTGATTTTTCACCTCCTTATTATCTAATGAGGAGATTATACCACAGAAAGGAGAAAACATGAACGATTTACAAATTTTCAATAATGAAGAGTTTGGAGAAATCCGAACAGCAGTAATAAATGATGAACCTATGTTTTGCTTGATTGATATTTGCAAGGCATTGGAAATCAAAAATGCTACAGATGTAGCAAAGAGATTAGATGAAGATGAACTGACTAGATTAAATCTAGGCAGTCGAGCCGGAGAGACAAATTTCATAACAGAAAGCGGTTTGTATGCAGTAATTCTTAGAAGCGACAAGCCTAATGCTAAGAAGTTTCGTAAATGGGTGACAAGCGAAGTGCTACCAACAATTAGAAAAACAGGCAGTTATGGTATGCCAAAGACAACAGGCGGTCAGATACAGCTTTTGGCACAAGGCTATACAGAATTAGAGCAAAAAGTAAACGACATCAAAGATGATGTGAGCGAACTTAAGGAAAATGTACCACTTTACAGTTGCGATATTGACGAGATACAACAGCATGTTAAGCGCAGAGTTGTAAATATCCTTGGTGGCAAGCAGAGCGAAGCATACAGAGATAACAGTATCAGACATAAGACATTTTCTGATATATGGACGCAGTTAAAGCGTGAATATGGTTGCGTATCTACTTATAAGAGTATCAAGAGAAAGTATATAGACGATGTGCATGAGTTCATTGATTGCTATGTCGTACCTAAGTATCTTGATGAGCTTATTCAAGACGCAAACGCTCAACAGAGTTTTGCATAGTGAGGTGATTGTATGAGAAAAAGAACTTTAAAGCAAAAATTCTACACCGGCTGTGGCTATTCGATTTTCGGAGCATTAGCATTTGTATTTTTCCTTGGATTATCGGTGGCATACGGAATTAAGACAGCGAGTATTATCGTTGGAGCAATCGTAACAGTATTTTGGCTGATACTGATTGCAATATGTCTCATAGAGGAGGGCGAACCGCATGAGAAGAAAAAGGATGTTGATGTTATCGACTTTAATAATTGGAACTATGACCTTAAAGCCAATAGCAACGAAAGCAGATAGCAAAATTGAACTGACGGCTGGTGTTTCTTCCTATTTAAATGATGTAATGCTAGGGAAGATTGAGCCAACAGTAGTTCAGAATGAGCCGGTTGTAGTGGAGCAGACATATAAAGAACCAACAGTTCCGACTTGCCACAAGAAATACAGTTGTAGCCGATTTAGGAAACTAGGACGAGTCAGATATGGCAATTACACTTATACGTGGTATTCACAGAGAGTGTTGCCTGGGGGCGGTCTTAATATTCCGGGCAGACATCTAAATAAGCATGGGCTTGTGGTTGATGAAAACGAATACGTGGTAATTGCAAGTGATGATTTACCACACGGAACCGTAGTTGATACTCCGGTAGGCATACAAGGGATTGTATATGACGAGGGTAGCGGAAATGGAAATCTTGACATCTACTGCGATTGGTAGTGGGTTGAAGCGTCAGAGCGCTAACGATTACCTACAAGAATTATATCGAGCTAAACGGCACGAAAACAAATCATTTGACTTTCAAGCGCTATTAGACAAGGAAATGGAGAAACTGAATGAGCGACAATGTAAGACGAATTAAGTTAGGCGATACGAGGTACAGATTGAAGCCATTGACGAGAGAGCAGAAGCTATTGCTCAATAAAGCTCATTACGTGGCAAGTGAGTGGCTTTTTGTATCGGAGTCGGACTCATACCTAAGAGTAGTGAAGAAATCAAGCCTACATGGAAATTTGATTCTGAAAACCATAAACAAATAGAAAGAGAGGAAACGCAATGAAGATTACACACATTTTTGCGCAGAATTTTTGTAAATTCTATGGTGCGAACACATTAGACGCAGATTTTTCAATGAAAACTGTGTTATCCGGTCAGAATGAAGTCGGCAAATCGACAGTTAAGAGAATTATTCTTGATGTGCTGAATTGCCATGACGAGAACGACAGAGAGATTACAGGCATAAGACCGCACGATGAAAACGGAGTTGAGATTGACGATGTTGACATCACAAGAGCTGTTACCTTTGAGATTGACGGAAAAGCAAAGACTCTGAAAAAGGTTACAAGGCAGAAACGCAACAAAAAAGGCGAGATTACAGGCAGTGTTACTGACTATTCAATTAATGATGTGCCGTACAAAATGGCAGACTACAATCAGTACATCAATGACAACATGGCAGAACTTGGAGTATTACCATTTTGCTTAAATGCCATGACATTGCTCAACAAGTCACAGGCAGAGCAGAGATTAGCACTTGCAAGCTATTTTGGCACACGTACTGATGAAGAAATCTGCGATATGTTTCCACAGTTTGCTGAACTTAAGCCAATGTTTGACGATGGCGATGTAGACCAACTTAAGAAAGTATGCCGTGGCAAGCTAAACGGCACAGGCGGTAGGAATGGCTCAAAAGGACTTGTTAAGGAAAGAGACGAAATCTCAACAAGGATTGATACAATCCATTCCACTAATGAGTATACAGACCTTGCAGAGCTTGAACTACAGAAGAAAACATACGAGCCACAGCTTAAGGAAATTGAAGATAAGTTGTCCGACTATAACAAGATTTTAGAGGATAAGCAGAAAGCTACAGAGGACATTATGAACCTTAAGTTTGAGCTTTCGGACATGGAGAGAAAAGCTAATGCTGACAATCAGAAAAAGCGCATGGAGCTACAGTTACAGATTGACGGCTACAATGTTTCAATCCACAAAACAGAGTCAATGATAAGAGCTGGAAAAGCTAGCATTAAAAGCTCCGAAAGAGAGATTGGAGATTGCGCAATAGACTTAGCAAAGGTACGTGCTGACTGGAAAAAAGCAAAGGCACTTTCCTTTGATGAAAGCAGTGTTAATTGTCCGATGTGTGGTCAGAGATTGCCGGAAGATGCAATAGAGAGTTTGAGAACTGATTTTAGTGATAAAAAATTGAAGAAGCTTAAAGAACTTGAGGATAAGGGCAATTCATTATCAAGTGACAGCAAGGAACTCAAACAGGCTATTGAGGACAAGAAGAAAGAAATAGCTGACCTTGAAGCAGAGCTTAAGGAGCTGACAGAAAAGCGTGACACTGTTGCTAACGAGTTTGAACGTGATAGCATCGCTAAAGAGCTTGGAATGGTACCTACTGATGTTGATATGACAGGTAACAGTGAGTATCAGGCACTTAAAGCTACAATCGAAGAAAAAGAGAAAGCTCTTGCAGATGAAAATGATACATCAGAACTTATCAGAAAGCTTAAAAACGAGCGAAACGAACTGTTAAGGCAAGTTTCATCAGTTGATACAAAGATTGAGCTTGGTGTGGCGAATAACAAGCGTATAGACGATAGCATAGCCGACCTTGAAGATAAGAGAAAAGACCTGAATCAGGAGATTGCCGATTGGGAGAGAAAGCTTGACTTGCTGAAAGAGTTTACTCGCAAGAAAAACGAACTCTTACAGGCTGACGTTAATAAGTATCTGAATTTTGCCACAGCAAAGCTTTTCAGACCGCTCTTAAATGGTGATACCGAGGAGTGCTGCGACTTTGTTTACAATGGTGAAGCATATGCAAGGAATCTCAATCATGGGGCAAGGATGCTAGTGGAGGTTGACGTGTGCCGGGCTTTTCAGAAAGTGGCAAACGTTAATTTCCCAATTATCATTGATGATACAGAGAGCGTTGACGATTGGAGAATACCACAGATTGATAACCAATTAATTATGTTGAAGCATACACAGGACAAAGAGCTTGTGATTGAGGCGGTGTGATATGAAATTATACTTTTACAATTTAGATACTTATGGTAGTAACCCTAAAGGTTTATACGTTGAGGAATGCGAAGCAGAAGAGAGGCCCAAGACATACGCGGCTGTTGATAGAGTTTTTCCAAACTACCTTAGTGTGGTGAGGAAAGATGATGTTGGGCGAATAACTGATTTTGGTCGCATGTTTCTTACAGAACCTAACTTTGAATATGCAAAAGAGGCATTCCGAAACAGGGCAGAAAGAAGAATTGCAGACAAGTTAAAGAGAATTGAAGAGCTCAAGGCTGAGTTAAAAATAATAAATGAAAGTGAGGAAAAGAAATGATTAAAGCAAAAGCCGGAGAAGTTACATTTAGAGGTACAAGAAGCAATATTATGGCAGAGGCAGTTGCTGTTTTACGTGTGCTTAAAGAGGAGCTTTCAGAGGAAGAGTACAAAATGGTAATTAGACTTGCTGATAAAAGCAAGGAACAGGTGAAAGACGAAGCCGAGAGAGCAAGAGAAACGCTCAAAAAGTTACTTGGATTATAGGAGGTTCAATATGAGTATTAAGAAAAGAAATTATTACATGGGCGGCAAAAAGCACACTGTAGAACTTAAGTATGACGGATATATGTATACAGTCATATCTGACGGAGTCTTATTTAAGCAGACACCTAATGAACTGTTTGCGGTTCAGGTATTCAATGAGATTTAGGAGGATTAATTATGGCAGAGAATACAGCAGTTGCGGAAAAGAAAGAAGCTGAAAGCAGAGAGCTTGTAGCAAAAGATTTTACAGAGGGAATGGTTGTTAAAATTAAGCAGAAAGAGAAATTCGGCTTAACATTTCCTAAAGATTATAACTACACAAACGAGCTTATGTCGGCAATGCTTATTTTACAGGATACACAGGATATGAATAAGAAACCTGTATTACAGAGTTGCACAAGGGCAAGTATCGAAAATGCACTTATCGAAATGGTGACAGACGGATTATCAATAAGAAAGAAGCAGTGTTACCCAGTCGCTTATGCAGGTAAATTAAGCTGTCAGCCGTCTGTTTATGGCGCAACTTGTCTTGCTAGAAGATATGGGCTTAAAGACATTAATGCATCAGTTATTTATAAAGGGGATGTATTCAAGTACCACAAGGAGGATGCAAAGACAATTATTGATTGCCACGAACAGAGCTTTGAGAATATCGACAATGACAAGATTGTTGGTGCTTATGCGGTAGCGATTATGGGAAATGGCGAAAAGATTGCAGAAGTTATGACTATGGCGCAGATAAAGACGGCTTGGAAACAGGGATACGGATATAAGGAGACCGGAAACGGAGTTCACCAAAAATTCGCAGACCAGATGGCTATGAAAACTGTTAAGAATAGGCTTCTCAAAGCTATCAACAATACTCACAGCGGTTTTGGTAAAGAAGATGATTATGAGGAAATCAGCCACGATGAAATGCTCGAACAGGATGTTGCATACGACATTGAGCAGAACGCAAATAGCGTAGATTTTGACGAGGACAACATAATTGATGTAGAGCCGACCGACACAGCCGACAAGCAGTCAGAGGAGCTGCCGCCATTCATGCAGAGTGAGGAGAGCTGATATGAGAGTAATTTCACAGGACGGAACAATAGATATGCCATATGAAGAGGTGATTATTCAGAGATTCAGGTCAAGAATTTATTTTCTGAATAAAAACTTAACAGGCGTTGAGTCGCTTAGTGATGACATGCAAATTGCTGAATATTCCACCGAAGCAAAGGCAATTAAGGCTATGGAAATGCTTAGGGAGCATAATGAGGGTGTTGACTTTCTTAAAACAATAATAAATACCGAAAAAGGCACTCAATTTGTAAGCATTTTGCCGAAAACTGCTTTTAACAAGATGACGCAGAATTATTTTCAGTTCCCACAGGATGATGAAATCGAGGTGTGAGTATGGCAAAACACACAATGCAGGAATTATACCAATGGCAGGCATTACCGCTGAATATCAAAGTTTTAATGACAGCCGAGAGAATAAGGAACTGGGTAAATGAATTTGGCGAAGATGGAGTATACTTGGCATTTAGCAGTGGAAAGGATAGCACAGTTTTAGGACACATAATCAGAGAAGTTTGCGGATATAAAAATATCCCCTTTGTGTTCGTAGATGTTCCGACACAATATCCAGAGTTAAAGGAGTTTGCCAAGACTTTTGATAACCTTGTGATTTTGAAGCCAAAGATTTCATTTGCAAAGGTTTGTGAAAAGTATGGATTTCCGATGATTAGCAAGGAAGTGTCAAATTGCGTAAGCGGTGCGAGAAAATATGTTAAATACCTTGACAGTCAAAAATCTAACAACACAATCTTAACAGACAGACAGACAGACAGACAGACAGACAGACAGACAGACAGACAGACGGTTCCGTATGCTTGCTATATGGCAGACCTGTTAGGAATAGACAGGAGAATAAACAAGCAAAACGGACAGTACAAGAGTTTGCAGATGGGGGTTATCCCTAGCGGTTCAGAATATAGGTTACGCAGACTGAATGGAGAACTGACAGATAGTAAAGGCAATTATAGTCAGTTTAATCAAGAAAAATATAAATTCTTTCTTGATGCACCATTTGAAATAAGCGACTTATGTTGTGACATTATGAAGAAAAAGCCTGCGCACGATTACGAAAAGAAAACAGGCAGAAAGCCTATTATAGCGACTATGGCAAGCGAAAGTGTTATGCGTACGCAGAAATGGTTGCAGGATGGCTGTAATGCTTTTAATGTAACAAGACCGCATAGCAATCCTATGAGCTTTTGGACGGAACAAGATGTACTGCTTTACATCAAGGAAAACAATCTGCCTATTTGTTCAGTTTATGGCGAAGTAGTTACAGATTATGAAGCTATGGGGCAATGTGAGAATCAGATGTCGTTTGCGGATTTTGGGATTTTTGACAAAGAAAGACCATTGCTGAAAACAACAGGATGCCAAAGAACAGGTTGTGTACTGTGCGGATTCGGATGTCACTTAGAGAAAGAACCGAATAGGTTTCAGATGTTAAAAGAAACACACCCTAAATTCCATAATCTGCTATATATCTTGAAAAACAATGGCGTGACATACGCAGAAGCTATTGATTGGGTAAACGAGCACGGAAATATGAATATTAAGTATTAAAGGAGTACTTAAATGAAACTTAAATGTATCGCAACAGGAAGTACAGGAAATTGCTACACCCTAACTTCCGACAGTGGAGAAACGCTTATCCTTGATTGTGGAATACCGATTAAGGAAATTAAGAAAGGCTTAGATTGGCACATAAGGGGGATAAAGGGTGTGATTATAAGTCACACCCACCTCTAGACCACAGCAAGTCATTAAACGATTTTAAGCCAATGGGAATACCGATACTTGCCCCATATTTAGGCAATAGCTGTAAATCAATGAATATGGGCGAATTTACAGTAAAACCTTTTGATTTAACGACAATAGACGGAAATTGGACACATACCAATGCAGACGGAACACCTTGCCCGATATACGGCTTTCTGATTACTCACCCGGAAATGGGGAGAATGCTTTACATAACCGATTGTGAACTAATCAAGTGGAAGTTTAAAGACATAAACCACATTCTCTTAGGCGTGAATTATGACAAAGATTTAATCGACAGGGATAACACAGGCAAAGCTAATCACGTATTCAGAGGTCACTTAAGCATTAACACGGCTTGTGATTTTGTTAAGGCAAATTATTCAGATAGCTTGCAGAACGTAATAATGTGCCATTTATCAAGTGAAAATGCTGATAGAGATAGTTTTATCGAGAAGATGAAAAAAGCTGCTTGTGGGGCGAATGTAGATGCTGCAGAGCGTGGCAAGGAATGGGTTTTAATGAAAGGAGATGAATGTCCGTTTTGATTAGTTGGGATATAGTTACAAAGTTAATGAATTGCTTTCCTAATAGCGTTATAAATCATAACGCAGAATTTATAGCACATATTAGAAGCAATACATATTTCGGATTAAAAGATTGTGAAAATGAAACAGACGTAAAGTGCAAAGTATTGGAATGGCTATCAAGACCTGCATACAAGACAGAACCTTACAGTGCTAAGCGAAGCAATGACGGATTTCACAGATTTATACTTTGTGGTGTAAATCTGTTTTTGGAAACCGATTTTACTGAGAAAGATATGGAGCAGATTTATACATATCTCGGAAATAGGTGCAATCATGCCAAAACATTGGAATTTATTGAAAGTGGGTATGATATGTCGGTTTTGAAAGATTAAAAAATCAATGAGTGTCCTTTTTAGAAATTAAACAGAAAGTGGAGAAAAATAATGAACATTGTAACATTAATCGGCAGATTAACTAGAGACCCTGAGATTAGATATTCACAGGGTGAAAATGCAATGGCAATAGCAAGATTTACACTTGCTGTTGACAAGAATTTTAAGAGGAAAGGCGATAAGACAAATTTCATTAACTGCGTGGCTTTTGGTAAGATTGCCGAAACAGTAGAAAAGCACGTATTTAAAGGCTCAAAGATAGCAGTTATCGGTGAGTGGACTACAGGAAGCTACAAGAATAAAGACGGAAACACAGTCTACACCAACGATTGCAACATATCTAAGTTGGAATTTTGTGACAGTAAAAATTCAAGTGGCAGTGCAGAGCCACAGCCGAAGCCCGATGATAGCTTTATGTCAATTCCTGATGGTATTGACGGGGAATTACCATTTAACTAAGAGTCGGTTGATTATAGGGCAGTCAATAACGGCTGTCCTAGAAAGGAAAAATAATGGATTATACAAATAAAATATTTGCAAATATTGCAAAGGATATGTCGGAGCAAAAAGATATTGCAGTTGTAAGAGCGTTTGTGTTTCAGATTACAGAACTGCTACAGAAAAACGGCATTATGCCAATATGTACTGAAAGATACATGAATATCAATTCTGATAAATCAAGTTACAGTTTTATCAGAAAAATCAATATCTCATTCGATGAGCTTGATTGTACCGAGCATGACCGAGAAGTTAGAAAACAGGCATACAGAGATTTTATCAAAGAATTTGAGGGCAGAGTTAATTCAAAAGATATATCTGAAAAACTCTTTGAAACTGAATGTATATTATTGGAGCGTGATAAGAATGAGATTGATTTACGTGGATAAACTAAAGGAGGATAAAACAATGTTTAGAAAAATGAAAAGAACAATAATGGAGGATAAAACAATGTGTAGAAAAAGAAGAAAATTAGTAGCAATAATCGGCGCGCTCACACTGGCTCTTTCCAGTGCCGTACCGGTGTCGGCATGTACACCACCACTTAATCCACCATCTGTGAAGATTCCAGATATCAATTTCGAGCCCGATGGTGCTTTAGAAGATGCTATTAACAATGCTGTAAAAAATTGGCTCGAGAAATGCGTCCTCGCTACTCCGGTGGTGAAATATGCATCTTACTACAAGAGTGCATCAAGGTATTTTCATTACAGTCACGTAGCAGTCAAGTGGTCAGAGGCCGAAAACGCAAAATCCTATAAGGTGCGTATCACAAAAGCCGATGGAACATGGAAAGAATACGATACGACCTATACGGCGTTTTATAGTACTAATTACACTGATGATTTTATTGCTAATGGTATGGACGGAGCCACAGTAAGCGTCAAAGCTTATGGCGATAATGATACATTTGGGTATTGGTCAGATGATACTAATATTACGAGATTTAGATATTTAGATATTATGAGGTAAGAGAAATGCCAAGTGTAAATTATAAACAATTATATGCCATAAAAAGTAAGAACAGAGAACGCATATTAAACGCTTGCCCCGATATGAAGAATCAAAGTGGTATTTACTTCTATACGAGGACAGATGAAAACGGAATATCGTACTTTTATATTGGCCAAAGCGTAGATTGCCTAGAACGTAGTATATCGCACTTGACAGGCTATCAGCATATAGATTTATCAATCAAGAAAAGAGGATTTTATAGCGAAAAAAATCCTTATGGTTGGAAGCTGAATGTTATGTACTATCCGAAAGACAAGCTTGACGAAATGGAGCAATATTGGATTTTGGAATACACAAAAAGAGGTTATCAGTGCAGATATAACAAGACGGCTGGCGGTCAAGGAGAGGGTAAGGAAAAGATAAATGAGTTTAAGCCCTCTAAAGGCTACAGAGACGGCATACAGCAAGGCAAAAAGGTGTTAGCGAGGGAATTATCGGCTATCGCAGAAAAGCACCTTATAATCCGCTTGAAGCCCGAAAAAGAGCATAACAAAGTTTCGCAGAAACAGTATGAGAAGTTTATGGATTTATTGAAAGTGGGTGATTCAGAATGAAGATTTTAAGTAAGAAGAAATACAATAAACTCATTGAAGATTTTGAGGAATTGCAGGAAAAGGTCAAGGAACTTAAAAGGATGAATGAGAGTATCGGGAAAGAGTTGGAAGATAAAAAGACAAGTTGCAAGATGAATAATGGCAAGGATTTCTGCTTTAAATGCGAAAACTCTTACAGATACAAGACATATTGGGGAGCGACAGAAGTCGAAAAATGCGGTTGCTTACTTGATGTACCTTGTGAGGATTTTAAGAGAAAAGATTCAGAGTAAAAAGAAAAGATTAAAATACATCAATCGAAACTTGAAGAAATAGGAGATTAATTAAATGGCAGAACGTAGAATGTTCACAAAAAAAGTCACTGATGATGATAATTTTATGGCTTTATCATCAAGTGCGCAAGCCTTATATTTGCATTTATCTATGTCTGCTGACGATGACGGATTTTGCAACCAGGTATCAGTTTCCATGTTCAAAGCTCACGCAAGTGTGGCTGATTTACAACAACTATTGGAAAAAAGATACATTTATCAGTTTGATAATGGTGTGATTGTGATTAAGCATTGGCGCATGGCAAATGCTTTGAGAAAAGACAGATATACACCAACAAATTTTAAGGAAGAATTGGCAAAATTAAAGATAAAATCCAATGGTGCATACACATTTTCTGACGATGGTTGCCAAGTGGTTGCCAATGGGTTGCCAGATGGTTGCCAAGTGGTTGCCACTTGTCTGCCACAGGATAGTATAGGTAAGGTAAGTATAGATAAGAGTAGTGTAGTTAAGGATAGTAAAGATAAGAATATAAAAGAAAAAGATATTGATAAATCAATATCTAAAAAGAAAACTGTCTACTACCCTGATGATGCAATGCTGGAGAGCGCTTTTCAGGAATATCTGACAATGAGAAAGAAAATCAAAAAGCCAATATGCACTGACATGGCATTACACCGAGCTATGAATACTATCGAGAGGCTTTCAAAGGGCGATAATGATTTGGCTGTTAAAATTCTGAATCAGTCAGTAGACCATTGTTGGCAAGGACTATTTGCACTAAAGGACAACGAGCCACATTCGACTAACAAAGGTGCTATTGATTGGGACAATGTATGAGGTAGAGAAATGACAAGAGACGAGACAGTTAAAATCATTCGCATAATGTGTGATTGCTACCCAAATTACAAGCCGAGCAATTTATCAGAGACAGTAGATGTGTGGAATATGATGTTGGAAGATTACAGCTACAGTCAAATATCTATGGCATTGAAAACTTACGTGCATTCCGATACAAGCGGATTTGCACCGAGCATCGGACAGTTAATCAATAAACTGCATGAGGTTCAATCCCCACAGGAGCTTAACGAAATGGAAGCGTGGATCCTTGTTAGCAGAGCACTTAGGAATGGCTATTATGGTGCAGTTGAAGAATTTAACAAGTTACCGCCATTAGTGCAAAAGGTTGTCGGGAGTCCTGATAATCTTAGAAACTGGGCACTGACGGACATTAAGAGCATTGAAAACGTAGTGCAGTCAAACTTTATGAGAACCTACAGGACAGTTGTTAGTCGAGCAAAGGAATTTCAAAAAATGCCAAAGGACATACAGGCATTGATTGAAAGTACCAATAGAAGCTCGTATTCGGCTCAAATCGGCTCTAAAAATCAACAGACGATAAAATTATCGCTTGAAGATAATAAAAGCCAAAATAAGCCAATTAAAGGTGTTCCAATGCCAAAAGAAATTAAGGAACGTATTGAGCAGATGAAAAGATAGGAGGAAAGAGGTTTTGGTCGACCAATTAAAACATGTTTTACTCCTAGCGAAAAATGATAAAAGACAAGTATTCAAGGCAAAGATATGAAGAACGAAAAGCCAGTAACCTTTGCGTGCTTTGCGGAAAACCGCTTGATAGAGAAGGTGTGGTTTGCACGGCATGTAACAGCAAACGTACAGCATATGGCCGAGAGCTTTATAAAAAATTACAGGCAGTTGGTGTTTGCCCTAGGTGTGGTAAAAACTTGCTGTATGGTGATGAAAAAAGTTGTGTTGAGTGTAGGGCAAAATCAGCCGAAGCCATGTCAAAGAAACGTGCTGCCGATGTTGAAAAATACAATGAGCGACAAAAAACATGGCGAAAAGCACGATATGAAAAAGACAAGAAAAATGGCATATGCACACGCTGTCGTAAGAGAAAAGCAGACCCAGGACATACCACTTGCACATTTTGCAGAGAAACAATGAGAAGAGCGCGAGTTAAAATGCCTGAAAGAACCGGCAGATATGAACAAGGACTATGTTTTTTCTGCGATAATCCGGTGAAGCCCGGATATAAGGTCTGCGAAATGCATTATCAGAAGAATGTTAAGAATGCGACTTCTGAAAAGGCAAACATTGCACGGCAGAAAATAAAAGAAAGGAGTCCACAATGGACTCCTTGAAAGATTTTTACGATTTTTACCGACCACTGCAAAGGAAATATGACTTGCAAATGATTTACAAAACCAATAGCAAGGAAACAAAAATAACTATCCGGTGGCGCGGTAAAGAACTTGTAAAAGTCACAGAAGAAACTACCGAAGCCTGTTTTATCAGGGCAAAACGAGAACTTGAAGAAAGAATGAAGAAATATGAGCAACAAATTAAAACTAAAGAAAAGGCACAAAGAGCCGGATTTTACGTGGACAAAATCAGAGAGTTACGCTGAAAAACAGCAATAACCGCAGAAAGCTCGTAAGGCGGTCTTTCACAGACTTTATGGATTTAGGCTACTATGTACTGTATTTACATCATGGATTTGGCAATAAGCGCATTGTAAGGCTTGAAAGAACCATAAATGAGTACCTTGAAAGGGCACAGGATGAAAAAGAAATGAAAACTGAAACGCTTGCTGAACTTTTAAAAGTCAGATACGGCATTGATGTGCAGAAAGAAATTAATTTAATCCCTATGCAGCAGTTGATTAGGATTTATCAAAGGAATAATCCGCTTACGATAAACGACACGAGACAGCTTTTAAACAACACGGCATACAGCTACATGGCTTTAGCGTGTACGGCACTTAAGCTGATGTTTAAATTGTCGGTTAAGGAAATTAAAGAGTTTATCGCAGAATTTAGAGACTTAATCGATACACTTTATAAATTTAATCAATTTGGCTTGACGTTGCCAAAGGTGGCACAATGCCTTGCTGATGAAGTTAATTACGTTGATGAAAGGTACATAAAGGTGATTGATTAATGACTTATGCATGGGATAACGACAGTACTCAAAATGCTCACATAAAGCAGATGAGAGACGATAGGCAGAAAGCCTACATGGAAAAACACAGAGACAATAAGGCATATGAGAGATTTAAGCATATGCCGGATTATGGGAAAGGGGTACAAAACAATGACAAATAGAGAGAAATTTGCAGAACAGATTTTGGATATTGCTTGTAACAATGACGCAATAGCAGTTGACAAAGCAACATTAGAGCCGATAACGTGTGACGAATTAGAGTGTGAAGATTGTTTATTCAATGTTTCTGATGGTACGTCTTGTGCAGACCAAAGAATAAAATGGGCGAATAGCGAATATGCTGAACCATCTGTTGACTGGTCAAAAGTTGCAGTTGATACACCGATACTGGTAAACGATAGCAACGACCACGGATGGGTTAAAAGATATTTTGCGAAATATGAGAATGGAAGCGTTTATGTTTGGAACAATGGAGCAACATCGTGGAGTGGCGATGGGTGTGCACCATGGAAACTGGCTAAGCTTCCGGAAAGGAGTAGTAATGAATATTGATGAATTTATAGAACGTGCGCAAGAATCAGCTAGAAAGCATCGTTATCATGCAGATTTCTTTGATATAAATAATCCTATGCGTGTCGCTTGCATTAAAAGCGCAGAAGATTGTGAGCAGTTAGCTGAATGGCTTGAAAAATCCAAAGAGTATCAGCACTTAGAGGAACAGGGAAAACTTGTTAAACTACCTTGTAAAGATGTGTATTTCATTGTTGATATAAACAATCCTAAGTATGCAATGGTTATGAAAAGACCTATAAGGGAGCTTGCGATATGCGAGATTGAGGATATTGACAAGGAAAACTGCAAATATTTTTCCACAAAAGAAAAAGCGGAAGCAAAACTGAAAGAATTGAGAGGTAACAATGATTGATTGTAATATTTGCAAGTATAAAGAAGATTATCATTATTGTATAGAATGCAAACACGGAGAGTTGTTTGAGAGGGAAAACGTGTCAGAACCCAAAAAAATATCAGTTAGTAACGGAAAAGAATATTGCGGACATTGTGGTTATTTGTGTGAATATGCAAGAGGATATAAAAAGTTTTATTGCATTAGGTGCGGCGGACTTAATTTAAGAAGTTGGAAGAATTGAGAGGTGGAGAATAATGTGTAGTAGCAAACAAATAAAAGAGCTTGCGGAATGTAATGCTGTTTACGAGTTTGAAAAGACAGTAAATATGTATGGTAAGGAGTATATAAGATACTATTATAACAAATTGGCTGAATTGAATGGCGGTATTAATAGCACTTGTAACTGCAAGCACAACAGCAATTCAAGAGATAATGAGCCTTGTTGCAGACGTGATAGCAAAGTTTCGGAAAATGATGATACAAAAAACAAAGTTACATCTCTGGAAATTATCGTAAGGATGATAGACAACAAGCCATATTACGAAATCAAGTACAAAAAAGTCGGCGAAGATTATTATCAGGTAGGTTACAGTTCGTTCAATATTGATAATGTATTGAAATGGCGTGATGAGTGTTTTGAACTTGTTTATGTGAAAGCGACCAATGCCGACAGGATAAGGAATATGTCGGATGAAGAGTTGGCGGAGTCCGGTCTTTGTCCGCATATGGTCAATTGGAGAAAAGGAAACTATGATACGTGCGTCCATCCGAATGATAAAGATGCATGTAAAAAATGTATGTTAGATTGGCTTCAATCAGAAGCGGAATAGGAGAGAATATGAGAATATTTAAAAACGTAGACGAAAAATTAAAAGAGATTGGATTCAACAAAATCTGTGAAGATAAGCATGGTGTTCAATATGAACGCTACAATACAAAGTACAATTATTGGCAGCGCGTTGACATTTGGCACAAAGCTTCAGGCCGTCATATTTTACAGTCGTATGACAGAGACTTGATGGACGAAAAGAAGATTGGGAACACTAATGTTGGCCTTACAGGATATGAAATGAAGCTTTTTCTTAAAAAGATGAAAAAGCTAGGACTTTACAGCAAAACTGCGGTAATCGAGGGACAACATGACAGAGAGTGAAGCAATAAGAGAAAAAAGGAAATTCGCAATCGAACTAAAGCAATTAGTCCATCAAAAATGTGTTGAAATCAATCACTATGTTAGCGGTTGTGACAGTCCGTTTAGTTATTTACAGATTGCAGATGTACAGGAAAGCTTGAGGGAGATTGAAAACACTTTGAATATTAAGGCTAAGGAGCGATGAAGAATGGTATTTGAAGTTGGCAAACATTATGAACATAGCACAGGAAAGAAAATGCACATATTAGGAGAAGTAAAGTCTGATATGTATTATTCGCCTTGTTTAGTCGCAGAAGATTTAGAAGGTAATTTTATTCCTGTTGGAACTGACGAGTCGAATGCAGTTAATTGGAATGAAATTGATGAAACTGAATGGCTCAATGAATTAAAAATCAGTGACAATTTATGAAAATAAAGGAGTAATGCAGAATGGCCAACATAACAACAGTAGTATACACTGCCCTCATAGTATTCGGCATAATCGGTATGGCAGAGGTAGCACTTGCGTGGTACGACATTTACGGACAAGATAAGACTGATGATGAGATTCAAGAGCGGTGGTGTAGTGAAAATATTAAACACTAATTAATTTATCAGAAAGGAATAGGTTGTCGCGACATAAAACCGAGGTTTCCTTTTGGTAAAAGAAAATGAATTTTGAAAATTACTCTTGTGATAATCAAATGTCTTTATTTGACTTCACAAGAGAACCAATTAGTATTACAAAGCCTATCCGCTTAATAGAACTTTTCGCCGGCTACGGAAGTCAGGCAATGGCACTAAAGAGAATAGGCGCTAAATTTGAGCATTACAGAGTTGTGGAGTTTGATAAGTATGCCATAGCAAGCTATAACGCAGTGCATGGCACAGATTTTCCTACAATGGATATAACTAAGGTTCATGCAGAAGATTTGAATATCTGCGACACAAATGCATTCACTTACTTACTTACTCATTTCCTTGTACGGATTTATCAGTTGCTGGAAAACAAGCCGGAATGTCTAAGGGCAGCGGTACAAGAAGCGGTCTGTTGTGGGAAGTTGAGAGAATACTAACAGAAATCAGAGATAGCAATGGAGAATTGCCACAGATTTTATTCATGGAGAATGTACCACAAGTACATAGTCAGGATAATATGCCTGACTTTAGAAAATGGCTAGATTTCCTTGAAAGCCTAGGTTACACAAATTATTATCAAGACTTGAATGCTAAAAATTATGGTGTAGCACAAAATCGTGAAAGATGCTTTATGTTTTCATTTCTGGGTGAGTACAATTACCATTTCCCACAACCTATACCACTCAAAAAGAAGTTGAAAGACTATCTTGAGGATAATGTAGACGAAAAGTATTACATCAACAATGAAAAGGCTGACAAGCTGATAAAACAGCTTATTGACAATGGCACATTACTACAACACAATCTTGACAGACAGACAGACAGACAGACAGACAGACAGACAGACAGACAGACAG
>ERZ1026858.50-NODE-50-length-57718-cov-21.614640_pt1 | contig 57718 bp, 48 predicted proteins | sample MGYA00380159_ERZ1026858 | MGnify/ENA primary metagenome ERZ1026858 (study PRJEB33269, sample SAMEA4719795) | human gut metagenome | biome: human-associated habitat; feature: organic feature; material: feces | place: Cameroon | collected 2013-10 ...
TGACATCACTACCTTTCTACCAATAGATGAATTGATTAACCACATAAATGATTGATTTTTAAATATTTAACTGTTTGAAACTAATTTATATTCTTCTTTAAATATCACCGTACAAGATGTTTGCTTGCACCGCCCAAAATACCTATTTTTAGGTACATGACCGCAAGTTTGCTGCAAAATTACTATAAATTCATGATTTATCAAAGTGTTTTTGCTAAAAATTCAATTAAAATTCTTACTTTTGCCGAAAATTAGAAATAGTATAGATTATGAATTTCAAGTACGACGTCCTCGTTATAGGCGGAGGCCATGCCGGAAGTGAAGCCGCTGCAGCTGCTGCGAACATGGGAGCCAAGACATGCCTCATCACAATGGACATGAACAAGATTGGACAGATGAGCTGCAACCCTGCCGTGGGCGGAATCGCCAAAGGACAAATTGTAAGAGAGATTGATGCATTAGGCGGACAGATGGGTATAGTCACCGACAAGACCGCCATCCAGTTCCGTATGTTAAATATAGGTAAAGGACCTGCCGTATGGAGCCCTCGAGCTCAATGCGACAGAGGAAAGTTCATATGGGAATGGAGAACCATTCTCGACCATACCGACAATCTGGACATCTGGCAAGACCAGGCTGAAGAACTGTTAGTGGAAAACGGAGAGGCTGTTGGAGTACGCACCATTTGGGGCGCAGAGTTCTTCGCTAAAAGCATTATCATTACTGCAGGAACTTTCCTCAACGGACTGATGCATGTAGGAAGAAAAATGGTAGAAGGCGGAAGATGCGCCGAACCAGCAGTACACCACTTCACAGAAAGCATCACACGATGGGGAGTCACAACCGCAAGAATGAAAACAGGAACTCCTGTTCGCATCGACAAGCGAAGCGTGCATTTCGAAGATATGGAAATACAGCCTGGCGACAGCGATTTCCATCAGTTCTCGTACATGGGAGAACACAGAGTGCTGAAACAGTTGCCTTGCTGGACTTGCTATACTAATAATAAAGTACACGAGACACTGAAAAGCGGACTTGCCGACTCGCCTCTCTACAACGGACAGATTCAAAGTACCGGTCCGCGATATTGTCCAAGTATAGAAACCAAACTCGTCACGTTCCCCGACAAAGATCAGCATCCTCTCTTCCTGGAGCCTGAGGGCGAAAACACCAACGAGATGTACCTGAACGGATTTTCTTCCAGTATGCCTATGGACATCCAGCTCAAAGCCCTTCACGAGATTCCCGCACTGAGAGATGCAAAAATCTACCGTCCCGGTTACGCCATCGAGTACGACTACTTCGACCCCACTCAACTGAAGCACTCATTGGAGTCGAAAATCATCAAGGGCTTGTTCTTCGCCGGACAGGTGAACGGAACAACAGGATACGAAGAAGCTGGCGGACAAGGAACCGTTGCAGGAATCAACGCCGCACTTTATTGCACTGGCAACAAGACTTTCGAAATGCAAAGAGATGAATCTTACATCGGTGTGCTCATCGACGATCTGACAACTAAGGGAGTGGACGAACCTTACCGTATGTTTACCTCGCGTGCCGAATATCGCATTCTTCTCAGACAGGACGACGCAGACGCACGACTCACAGAAAAAGCCTACGAATTGGGAATTGCCAAAAGAGACAGATACGAATGGTGGATGCAAAAGAAAGAGCAAATCGATAGAATCATCGAATTCTGCGCCAACTATCCGATCAAGAAAGAAATGGTCAATTCCAAACTGGAAGCTTTAGGCACTACTCCACTCAGAGCTGGCTGCAAACTGATAGACCTGGTGGCAAGACCTCATCTGAATTTGCAAAACTTAGCGGAAATTATCCCCGACCTGAAGGAAGTGATAAATGCTCCCGTCAATCGAAAAGAAGAAATCGCAGAGGCTGCAGAAATCAGAATGAAGTACAAAGGATACATCGACCGGGAAAGAATCATCGCCGACAAAATGCACAGACTCGAGAATATCAAAATCAAGGGAAGATTCAACTACGAAGAACTTCACGAAATTTCGACAGAAGGGCGCCAGAAACTCTCGAAGATAAACCCCGAAACTCTGGCACAGGCAAGCAGAATTCCCGGCGTTTCACCAAGCGACATCAACGTCATGCTTGTACTGCTCGGCAGGTAGGAACCACACCCAACTCCTACCCTTGCGAAACTATGAGATAAGCAAATGTTTCACGTGAAACGGTAGTAAAGCTAAAATATTGATAATAACACCATTAACATCGATTACATCAAGAAAAATAGAGTTAAAGCGTCACTTTAAGCATAAGCTAAATTACAGACCGCTCAAGAATAGAAATAAAGAGCAAAAAGAGAAAGAAAGAAGTAACAATTTAAACATATAAAAGAAATGAACAACAAGTTATTATTAGACAATCTGAGAAGCATTCCCGATTGGCCAATCAAGGGAGTAAACTTCCGCGATGTCACCACTCTTTTCAAGAGTCCGGAAGCCCTCAAAGAGATCAACGACGAAATGTATGAACTCTACAAAGACAAAGGCATCACAAAGATCGTAGGCATCGAATCTCGCGGTTTTGTCATGTCTTCTGCCTTAGCCATACGATTAGGCGCGGGAGTCGTACTTTGCAGAAAACCCGGAAAACTCCCCTGCGAAACCGTACAGGAGAGTTATGCTAAAGAATATGGAATCGACACAATCGAAATCCACAAAGACGCCATCAATGAAAACGATGTTGTTCTGCTCCACGATGACTTGCTCGCAACTGGCGGAACCATGAAAGCAGCCTGCGACCTGGTTAAGAAATTCCATCCCAAGAAGGTTTATGCCAACTTCATCATCGAATTGGTAAACGAGAATTTCATAGGTAGAAAGGTCTTCGATAACGACGTAGAAGTATCTACCCTCTTACAATTATAAAACATAAACCGCTATTGTTTCACGTGAAACCATAGCGGTTTTTTACCCTTAAATATAAAGGAAATGTCAAAGCAAGACAACGAACAAAGATTAGCCAAGCTCAAAAATATAGTATTAAGTATGCCTGAAAAGCCAGGAAGTTACCAATACTACGACGAGAACCATACTATTATATATGTAGGAAAAGCTAAAAATCTGAAGCGAAGAGTATCTTCCTATTTCCATAAGGAAGTAGACAGATACAAAACCAAAGTGCTTGTTTCCAAAATTCACGACATTTCCTACACAGTGGTCAATACAGAAGAAGACGCACTACTGCTGGAAAACAGCCTGATCAAGAAATACAACCCCAAATACAACGTTTTGCTGAAAGACGGCAAGACTTACCCTTCTATTTGCGTAACCAACGAGCCTTTCCCGAGAATTTTCAAAACAAGAAACATCAACAAGCGCGTAGGAACATTCTACGGACCTTATCCTCACATAGGAAGCATGTATGCAGTACTTGAAATCATCAAAAAGCTCTACAAACCCCGCACTTGTCGCTTTCCTTTGACAAGAGAAGGCATCAGAGACGGAAAATACAAGCCCTGTCTCGACTATCACATACACAACTGCGGAGCGCCTTGCATCAACAAGCAAAGCTACGAAGAATATCAGGAAAACATGCGCCAGGCTCGTGAGATTCTGAAGGGAAACACACGAGAAGTAAGCAAATATCTCTACGATATGATGATGAAAAATGCTGAGATCCTTAAGTTCGAGGTGGCCGAAGAATACAAGAGAAAGTATATTTTGCTCGACGAATTTGAGGCAAAAAGCGAGGTTGTAAGCCACACCATTACCGACGTAGATGTATTTACTATCGTGAACGACGACAGCAACAAGAACGCATATATCAACTATATCCATGTCAAAAATGGCACCATCAACCAGAGCTTTACCTACGAATATAAACGCAAGTTGGAGGAAAGCGACGAAGAGCTTTTGATAACAGCCATACCTGAGATAAGAGAACGTTTCCACTCTGCTTCCAAAGAGATTATTGTGCCTTTCGAGATGGAATGGAAATTAAAAGACGCCACTTTCTTCGTACCACAAAGAGGCGACAAGAAACATCTTTTGGAATTGTCGGAAATGAACTGCAAACAGTATAAATTCGACCGTCTTAAACAGGCAGAAAAGCTCAATCCAGAGCAAAAACAAACTCGACTGATGAAGGAATTGCAAGCAAAATTGAAGCTTCCAAAGCTTCCTTATCAGATAGAATGCTTCGACAACTCCAACATCTCCGGCACAGATGCCGTGGCAGGCTGTATTGTATATAAAGGTATGAAACCAAGCCGCAAAGACTATCGAAAATACAACATAAAAACCGTTGTAGGCCCCGACGATTATGCATCAATGCAGGAGGTGGTAAGGCGCAGATACAGCCGTATGATAGAAGAAGGCACACCGCTACCCGACCTTATTATTACCGATGGTGGTAAAGGCCAGATGGAGGTTGTAAGAGCCGTAATAGAAGACGAGCTCAGGCTTCATATAAGCATAGCTGGACTCGCAAAAGACGACCGACACCGCACCAACGAGCTACTCTTTGGCTTTCCTCCTCAAACGGTTGCCATACCGACTGAAAGTGAGCTATTCAAAGTCCTCACACAGATTCAGGACGAAGTACACCGATACGCCATCACATTCCACCGAGACAAGCGGTCCAAGCATGCTTTACACTCCGAACTCGACGATATTAAAGGCATCGGCCCTAAAGCAAAAGAGGCACTTCTGAGCCATTTTAAAAGCGTCAAAAAGATAAAAGAAGCAAACCTGGAAGCCCTAACAGAGATTGTGGGCCAGCATAAGGCAAGCATATTAAGGGATTATTTTGAAAATAATCAGCCTAAATGATGGCAATTCGGCAAAAATAATGTATATTTGCAGAAGATATAATTAAGAAATATGAGAATTGTAATACAACGCGTCGCACACGCATCTGTCGCCATCGAGGGAGAATTAAAATCTGCTATCCAGCAGGGCTATCTCATCCTTCTCGGCATAGAGGAAAGCGACACTTCTGAAGACATAGACTGGTTAGTAAGAAAAGTAATTGGACTCCGTGTTTTCGACGACGAGAATCATGTGATGAATCGCTCTATTATGGATATAAAGGGCGAGATATTGGTCATCAGCCAGTTTACCCTATTCGCCAGCTACAAGAAAGGAAATCGCCCCAGCTGGTTAAGAGCTGCCAAACACGAGATAAGCGTTCCGCTCTACGAAGAGTTCTGCAAAAAGCTTTCTGAGTCACTTGGAAAGCCTGTAGGGACTGGGGAATTTGGTGCAGATATGAAGGTAGATCTGCTGAACGACGGCCCAGTTACCATCATGATGGACACCCATAATAAGGAGTAGATACAGAATATTCTATAGAACTGAAAAAATGAAAAGAATAGTAAAGTATAAAGATTGGCTATCAACCATAGGATTGATTCTGTCTATCGCCTTTTCACAAAGGTTATTAGACAACCAATGGGCCGTATACGCAGGTCAAACACTCATGATCATGGGTCTGAACCTGGATTTCTTATATGACAAAAGAGAGGACGGAAAGATTGGTATCTACAACACCATTGCCGCGTTATTCTTCACTGGATTATGGCTAAGTTTGACCTATTTGATTATTAAAGATCATCTGTTATGACGATAAAAGAAGCACAAGATGCTGTAGATAAGTGGATTAAGCAATATGGAGTACGCTATTTCAGCGAGCTAACCAATATGGCTTGCCTGACTGAAGAGGTAGGTGAACTGGCTCGAGTCATAGCAAGAACCTATGGCGACCAAAGCTTCAAAAAGGGAGAAAAACCCAACCTTGGAGAAGAAATGGCCGATGTTCTTTGGGTACTTATATGTCTGGCAAATCAAACGGGGATCGACCTTACAGAAGAGCTTCAAAAGAGCTTCAACAAGAAAACCCAAAGAGATGCAGAAAGACATAAAAACAACCCTAAATTAAGCACAGAACAAGGAAAAGACAAACAATAAATAACAACAATAAAAAACATTAAGTATGAGCAGTATCAAGGAACAAGTTATTGCCCAGAAAAAAGGGCAGTACAGCGAGATGGACGACAAGTATTTGTCAGTTTTGAAACAGTATAACTGCGACCTCAACGACGAGGAAGTAGCAGCAGAAGTCAAGAAGATACTCGACGAGAAAGTGGCTGAGAACGAGACCATGGAGGTAAAGAAATTCCTCTTTGGAAGCATCGAGTTGACCTCTCTTCATACCGAAGATACAGAGGAAAGCATCCTGAAAATGATCGAAAAGGTAAACCAGTTTGCCAAGGATTATCCACAGCTTTCTCATGTAGCTACCGTATGCACCTACCCTAACTTTGCTGGACTGATCAGCCAGAGCTTGGAGGTTGATGGCGTGGAAATCGCCGTCGTAAGCGGCAATTTCCCTTCTTCACAGACATTTATAGAAGTAAAGATAGCCGAGACCGCCATGGCCATCAAAGACGGCGCTACAGAGGTGGATATCGTGATGCCTGTAGGCAAGTTCTTCAGCGAGGATTACGAGGGTCTTTGCGACGACATCCAGGAACTGAAGGAAACCTGTGGAGAGCACAAGATGAAATGTATCCTTGAGACAGGTTGCTTGAAGAACTGCAGCAACATCATGAAAGCCTCTATCTTAGCCATGTACTCTGGCTCCGACTACATCAAGACCTCTACAGGCAAGGAGAAGATTTCTGCCACTCCTGAGGCTGCATACGTAATGTGTCAGGCCATCAAAGCATACTACGAAAAGACTGGCATTCAGATAGGTTTCAAGCCTGCAGGTGGCATTAATACCGTCCACGATGCAGTAGTTTACTACACCATCGTAAAGGAAGTCTTAGGCGAAAAATGGCTGACCAATCAGTGGTTGCGACTCGGTACATCACGCCTTACCAACCTCCTCTTGAGCGAAATTTTAGGCAAGGAAATCAAGTATTTCTAAGGCATAGGTGTCATTAGCATTACTTCATACGCATAAGAGCTTGGTTCCAATCATTGGGAATCAAGCTCTTATTTTTTTATCGTATACTGTATTAAATTGTATTTTCTATAAGGACAAAATGTCATGAAATCCTTATTCATTCTATGTTCTAAACTTTAGGATATAAGTTCTAAACTATAGAACATAAGTACCAAACTATAGAACATAGAATCATCCTAAGCAAAAAAACTATATCTTCCTTTCTATAACATAATCTAAATAGGCTTTTAGAGCCTGATAGACATCCTTATCCTCTACATAAGTATCAAGAAAATCCATGGACTCCGCATGGAATTCCCACATTCTCTTGTCTGCATATTCAATGCCTCCATTCTGTTTGGTAAAAGCCACCAACTGAGCTATTTCTTCCTGCGAAACATCATGTGCCTTTACCTTGCGGGCCAACTTCATCATCTGTTCGTTACCAGTAGAATTTAAAGCATAAATGACAGGCAGGGTCAATTTGCCCTCCACCATATCATTACCCGTAGGTTTGCCTATCTCCTTAGAGTCATAATAATCGAAAATATCATCACGAATCTGGAAGATAATACCAAGATTCTGCCCGAATTTCTTTGCGGCCTCTACAGCCTCAATAGAAGCTTTTGCCGACAAGGCTCCTATCCCGGCACAAGCCTCAAACAAGGCAGCAGTCTTCTGCTTAATCACCTGATAATAAACATCTTCTGATATTTCCTGATTGTTGATACTATTCAACTGCAGTATTTCTCCATTAGAAAGCACTCGACCCAATTCAGCCAAATAACGCACGATTTCCTCAGAGTGCGAATACGACACATGGAGCAAAGCAGTAGAAAGGATATAGTCGCCCACAAGTACAGCCACCTTGTTATTATAAGTAGCATTCACACTCGCCTGACCTCTTCTCTCTCCACTCTCGTCCACCACATCATCATGAACAAGAGAAGCCGTATGAAGCAATTCCAATCCCACAGCAGAATGCTGAGTAACTGGAGTTACCTTACCAAAATTCTTGGCCATCAGCAAGATGAGCATAGGGCGCATACGCTTGCCCGCACGCTGTCGAATATGATCGAGCGCCTGCGAGAGAAGACCATCGCCATGCATCAAAGACTTGTTGAACAAGTCTATAAAATCAGCCAATTCAGACTCTATAGGTTGCTTGATAAGTGATAAATAATCCATTATTTCCGAAATTTGTTACAAAATTAATCAATTCTTCGCGAAATGTGGCAATTTTTTAGTAATTTTACGCGATAAAAATAATTATTTATGGATAAACTGTTTCTTTTAGACGCTTACGCACTGATTTACAGGTCGTATTATGCATTCATGAAGAACCCACGAATCAATTCAAAAGGGCTCAACACTTCATGCATCATGGGATTCTGCAACACACTCAACGAGATACTTACCAAAGAAAAGCCTACACACATAGGAGTGGCTTTCGACCACGGAAAGACATTCCGCCACGAGGCTTTCCCTGCCTATAAGGCTCAACGTGAGGAAACTCCAGAAGACATCAAACTGTCAGTACCTATCATCAAAAATATCCTCGATGCCTACCACATCCCTATTCTGCAAATTGACGGGTTCGAGGCAGACGACGTCATTGGCACCTTAGCCACAAAGGCAGGCGAAAAGGGTGTTGAGACCTATATGCTCACACCCGACAAGGATTATGGACAGTTGGTAAAAGACAATGTCTATATGTATCGCCCACAACATGGTGGAGGATTCGAGAAACTGGGAACCAAAGAGATTGAAGAAAAATATAGCATTACTTCCCCACTCCAGGTTATCGACCTCTTGGCGTTAATGGGCGACTCTGCCGACAACTTCCCTGGTTGTCCGGGCGTGGGTGAGAAGACTGCCATCAAACTCATCAACGAGTTTGGCAACGTTGAGAATCTGATAGAGAATTCTTCTAAGGTAAAAGGAAAGCTGCGCGAAAAAGTAGAAGGTGCTATAGAAGACATCAAGATGTCGAAGTTCTTGGCAACCATCCGAACTGACGTGCCCGTTGCTCTCGATATGAACAATTTGAAGTTGGTCGAAGCCGACAAGGAAAAACTCGACGAAATCTTCACCGAATTAGAGTTTAAGTCCTTTGCCAACAGAGTTCTTAAAAAACCTCAACAAAAGCCAACAAACGCTTCTTTAGAGCTTGATTTATTTGCCGAAAATCCGACCAATGGTCAGGATGAGCAGAAAAACGCGAATTTTGAGAGCATTAAAACTGTAGAACATAAATATAATCTCATTGATAATGAGGAAGATGCACAGCGTCTTTATGATTATTTATTTACAAAACAAATTCTCAGTTTAGATACAGAAACCACTTCAACCCATGCTGTTGATGCCGAATTGGTAGGTTTGAGCTTTGCTGTAGAGGAAAAAGAAGCTTTCTATGTGGCGATTCCTTCAAATCGTGAAGAAGCCTTAAAATTCGTAAACATCTTCAAACCACTCTATGAGAATCCCCAAATCATGAAAGTGGGACAAAACATCAAGTACGATTACGAGGTGCTGATGAACTATGGTGTAGAGATACAAGGCAAGATGTTCGACACGATGATTGCCCATTACCTTATACAGCCAGAGCTCTACCACAATATGGACTATCTGGCAGAAGTATATCTGCATTATCAGACTGTACATATCGAAGACCTGATAGGACCAAAAGGCAAAAACCAGAAATCGATGCGCGACCTGTCACCATCCGAAGTCTATGAGTATGCCGCCGAAGATGCCGACATCACTTTGCGACTCAAGAACGTTCTGGAGCCCAAACTCAAAGAACTGAATCTGGAAGAACTTTTCTGGAATGTAGAGATGCCGCTCGTACCAGTACTGGCACACATGGAGATGAATGGTGTCTGTATAGATACCAACACACTGAAAGAAACATCAGTCAACCTTACCAACAGGCTGACCGAGATAGAGCGCCACATCTATGAGTTGGCAGGCGAGTCATTCAACATAGCCTCTCCTCGACAAGTAGGAGAAATACTCTTTGGAAAGATGAAAATCGTAGAGAAGCCAAAGAAGACCAAGACAGGACAATATGTGACAAGCGAAGAAGTGCTGCAACAGCTGAGAAGCAAGAGTCCTATCATCGATGAGATATTGAACTACAGAGGGTTAAAGAAACTCCTCAGCACCTATGTAGACTCCTTGCCCAAACTCATCAACCCTCGTACAGGTCGCATTCACGCCTCGTTCAACCAAGCCATCACATCTACAGGACGCCTCTCATCCAGTGACCCCAACCTGCAGAACATCCCAGTACGCGATGACGATGGAAGAGAGATACGCCGATGCTTCATTCCAGAGCCTGGCTGTCTGTTCTTTTCTGCCGACTACTCTCAGATAGAGCTACGCATCATGGCCCATCTCAGCGAGGATCTCAATATGACGGAAGCCTTCCGCGAAGGCAACGACATCCATGCGGCTACTGCTGCCAAAATATGGCACGAAGACATTTCGCAAGTCACTGATGCTCAGCGTAAAAAGGCTAAGACTGCCAACTTCGGAATCATCTATGGAATCACCACGTTCGGACTCGCCCAGCGCATGAATATCGAGAACAAGGAGGCCAAACAAATCATCGAGGACTACTTCCACACCTTCCCTGGTGTCAAGGCATACATGGAGAAATCCAAAGAGATAGTTCGGCAAAAAGGCTATGCCGAAACCCTCTTCCACCGTCGCCGCTATTTGCCGGACATCAACAGTCACAATGGCACAGTGCGTGGATTTGCTGAACGCAATGCTATCAATGCTCCTATCCAGGGTTCCGAGGCCGACATCATCAAAGTGGCTATGGTGCGCATCTTCAAACGCTTCAAGGCGGAAGGCATCAAGAGCAAAATGATCATCCAGGTACACGACGAACTCAACTTCTCTGTTTATCCCGAAGAGAAAGAGAAAGTAGAGCAGATCGTAGTAGAGGAAATGCAGAATGCCTATCAACTGAACGTACCTTTGGTAGCAGATGCCGGTTGGGGAAACAACTGGCTCGAAGCACACTAAAAACATTCATACCATTACATCCCGGTTGTTCCACATGAAACAACCGGGATGTTGCAATCAATCAATACTGTCTCTCTGCAAAAAGCGGTGTTCTACCAACACATCAATTCTATGCCTGATTAGTGTTGCCGTAAATACAGCAAATCATTCGTTTATAGATATTTACGCCACTTGCATCTTTCGCCTTGATTGATTTCTATCGAAATCCAAAAACTGGTTTGATTTCTTTTTCTAAAGGAACAATATGTAATTATTTATTACACTATTTTACCTACTCTTTGTTAAGGCATCTAACAGTAAAAAAATAGATTTTAGCATCAGTAGCACCCGTATTTTACAACTTTTCTCAAACCATAATTCTATAGTCGTACAACTATACATACTCATGTCGTACGTTTTTACGGTTCATGCCGTACAACTATAGCGCTTATGTTGTACAACTATAGGATGCAATGTCGTACGACATGAAAAATACGGAACATGACCATTAATTCTTTATAATCATAACCATCTGATTTTTAGCAAATTGGCTTCGGCCTTCATATTTTCGATATTTACAAACAAAAAAGAGTCTGACAAAAATACAGAAATCTCAGCAAAGGAAGTGTAAAGAACATTTCACGTATTTAGGTACCATCGAATACATCCACGTCACCATGCGTCCGTGAGACCTTCAGGATAAGGGCATTATCTTTCCATCTTATACCTACTTCATTTACACCGACCATTCCGAATAACTTTGGGACTTTCACCTCTTAGATAATGCTCATGTCGAGCATACAATAACGAAAGTACTTCCATGTGCAAACGAAAATACTTGCGTTTTTCGAGACTGTTTTATGCAACTGTGCCAATATTTGGGTAGGGATAAATTGAAAAATGCTTCCATACTTTCGCAGTATGGAAGCATTTGTATGGGGAAAAGACAAAAGTCTTTATACGGATTTTGTTATTCTACGGTGAATGTTGTTACTTTCATTCCGTTTTTTGTATTTTCATGATTAGGATCGCCAATGACTATACCATATTCACCTGGGGTAAGATCTTCCAATACAATGTAATATGAACTTTCGCCATATTTCTTAGCCTTGTAGTCCACACTTGAAAGGTTATTACTCTCTGATTTAGAAAGTGTACCAGCTTCAGCGAGTTGGTATCTACGCTCTTTTCCTTTAACCTCAAATTTAAAAATTGAGATAAAAGAGTTTGGATCAGTCTTATTGTCGGCAGCCTTAACGATAAGACGTGTTGTTGAGCCGCCGACTGCTTTACTCGTAGACTTAACCCCTTTAAGAGTCAGTCTCGATTTCACCTTGCCGATACCTGTAAGATAAAGGCTTGCTCCAGCCTTTGTTTTAATCGTACCATTCTCACGAGACAATTTAACTCCTTGGCTATTAGAAGTCAGAAGAAGTGTCTCTTCTGCAAACTCTGGCTCTGTTACTTTTATAGACTGAGCCGTCAGACCTGTAACCGATGTTAAAGCTACAATTAAAGATAAAAATAGTTTTTTCATAAACCTTAATTCCGCAACACTATTATAAATTATACCTTTTAAGTACCTGGGCAACAAAAAGTTCTTGAACAAGCCAAGCGGTCCAGAATTTTGCCATATCGAAGAATTCACTTATCTTAGTGTTGCAAAAATAAACAAGAAAATCCGACTATAGACATGGCAAAGGTACAAATTAAATCCGAGAAACTCACTCTTTTTGGAGGATTTTTTTCAATCATGGAGCAATTTGACTCCACATTGTCCTCTGCAATCGACTCTACCCTCGGTCTAAGGTGTAGTTCGTTCGGTTATCAGTATAGTGAAATCATCCGTTCTCTCATGAGCATCTACTTCTGTGGTGGCTCATGTGTTGAGGATGTCACTACTCATTTGATGAAGCAAAAAGTACCAATAACCTGTATTGCAATGGGAGGATTGACAGTGGCATTTCTATGCCAGCTCATTCATATAGAAAAGCCAGCTTATCTCGCCAATGTATCTATAGGAATATCTTTATATACATTAGGTTATTTATGGAAGGAAAAACAATTCTATAAAAAGTACGCAAGCATGGCCATCGCCTTATATTTAGGTATTATGATAATATGGCCGTCTCACATAGATTTAAGAAACAATACTCTTTATGGAAATAGTATCTACATATTAGCCATAGTATTTTCTATATCTGGCTGTATTGTAATTAGGGTCTGCTGAATTAATTTCTTGAAGAAAACAAAAGAAAATGTCTGTTTTTAACATCATGGACTATTTCCACTAATTTCCGCCAATGAATATAGTCCACCATGGGGGGACAACAAGATTCTATTTCCTGTGAGCATCCCCTGACATTCTTCATTTGTATACATTTATAATACTCGAAATGTTAAAAACACGCTTTCTATGGAATTTTTTCTTCAATTTTCTTGGTAATTCCATTTTGGTACTTTATTTTTGCAAAATGATGATAAAAGATTTTAAAGCATGAAATACTTGAAGACCATTTTGTTATATATCACGTATATGCCGCATATCCTTCCGATACGTGGTGTTTAACTTTTCGGTTGGTCTACCGCAGTACCAACTTTTTTCTCATCATAGAATCTTTTGCCCTTAGTATTGGATATTACCTAAATATCCTTTATAAGTTTAATTTCTTATTAACATATGTGTTTTATAAGCAACTATTTAAAGTTAATTAAAATCTTAAACCGATGAAGAATAAAGTTATTTTACTGATGCTGCTGTTTGTCTTTACTTATACTAAGGCACAGGGACAGACGGTTGTTTACACATATAATGCACAAGGTTGTTGTACTTCCCGGGTTATTAGAGGAACACTTCCAAAAGCCAAGAAAGCCCCCAAAGCTTCTACAGACACGAAATTGTTAAAAGTAGACCTCTCTCCATCACCGACTTTTCAAGATCAACTTTCTATCTCTGTTGTGGGATTGCCTTCAAACCATAATTTATCATATATCATGGCAAATGTATCAGGTCAAGTTGTCTTCAATGGTTTAATTGGGAATGGAACTATTACCTTAACGACCACAAACCTGCCAAAAGGAATTTACTTTGTTAAAGTAAGTGGAGAGAACTTTGAAAAATCATATAAATTGCTTAGAAATTAGAACTTATGAAAAAACATTTACTTCTTTTGATATATTTATTGGTAACGATAAGCAGTTTCGCACAGGAACGTCTTTATACTGATAAGGAACACGGAGGAGCCGAAAATGGAGTTTTCGGCAAAATCAATGATGAGATAAATGTTTCTCCTACAGGACAACTGTCATATGAAATCCCGATACCAGCTCTTCCTGGAACAGGTGGCATGAAGCCGAATTTATCAGTATGTTACAATAGTTCCACGAAAAATGGTTTGGCTGGATATGGCTTTGACCTTATGGGGCTATCCATTATAAGCCGAATTCCATCAGACAGGTTTCATGATGGTATGTCCACCGCAATAGATTTTACCAGTCATGATCACTTTGCATTAGACGGTCAGAGATTAATAAACTATAGCTATTCCTATGATACGGAAACAGAATATAGAACAGAAAACAATTCTTTCGCAAAAATCTTGGCAAATGGTAAAAGTACCAACCCCACATCTTTCACGGTATATACCAAGTCCGGATTGATATATGATTATGTAACTGTATCAAAAGCATTAGGTAAGGCAGAAACTGGCTCAACCCTGTTTTGGCTTGTGTCAAAAGTGTCTGACACAAAAGGTAACTATTTCACCATCACATATGGTGGTGACGCTGGTACCAATGATTTCTATCCTTCACGAATTGACTATACAGGAAATGCCACGGCAGGACTGTCTCCTTATGCCTCAATCCGTTTTAGCTACATGAGCAATCCTTATTCACCAGTTACTTATGTCAATGGCGTGAGAGTTAAAAGGAGCCAACTTCTTTCTTCTATAGCACTGTTCATGGGAAACCAAGTGGTGCGTAACTTCCAGTTTAATTATCAAGTCGAAAACCGCAAATACCAACTTTCAAAAGTAACAGAGACCACGTCTGGAGGAGAACATAAAAATCCGACACAACTGACGTGGACCAATCTTAGTGATTTTAAGGTACAGAATTATAATTACTCCCAGACAAATCTTATTCACAAGGCGGCTTTGACTGTAGGTGATTTCAATGGCGATGGATTGGCGGATTTCATAGCCACTCCAGAGAATGACAGAGCTGGATGGAAAGGCTGGAAACTTTTTATAAGTCATGGTACTTACTTTGAACAGGTCGCAAGTGGAACATGGAATTGGAATGACGATAAACTTGAGCAGGTTGTCTGTGGGGACTTTAACGGAGATGGCTATACCGATGTTGTTGTAAAACGATGCCATTCTGGCAAATGGCATAACTGTGACTTATACACGACATCAGTGGACAACAACGGAAGGGCAAGTATAGCCTTCTCGAAATGTTTCATCTCACTTTCAACGAATTATACAATCCAAACCGTAGAATTGAATGGCGATGGAGCTGCCGACTTGTTCGCATGGCTTTCGAATTCCAAGGAGTGTAAACTAATCCGCTCAGAGCAGGGTGCAAATGGGATAACACCTTTAGGTTATACGGCGGTTAGATATTGCTCCGAAAAGTGGGACAGAGTGGAATTTGGCGATTTCAATGGAGATGGACTGACAGATGTGATGAACCTTAATGACAACGGTAACTGTATCATGTATTGTGATGGTGCGGGAACCATGACTAAGGAGAATAAATCATCATGGCCTGATAAGAACCATTACCTTGAACTAGGAGATTTCAATGGAGATGGAAAGACTGACATGCTGCTTACCGGATGGACAAAAAATCCCAATAGTGGTGGATGGAGCAGCTGGTGCATCAATTATTCAAAGGGGGATGGTAAGTTTACCAAAGAGTATTATGCAAAACCCTTTGATGCACGTTCAAAGCAACTGTATATCGCCGATCTGAACGGAGATGGATTCGATGACTTCCAAGCCATTGACAAGACATCTTCTGGAAGCAATATGACACAACCGCAGGCCTACCTTAGTGACGGGAGAGGCAATTTTTATCAACAGGTAAAAGGTGGTAATGTATATGCTACGGACAAGTGGCATTTCTATGTTGGCGATTTCAACGGTGACGGCAAAGCCGATTTCGTTTGTACCTCTGATTGGAATAAAAGCAACTGGGATGGTTATCAGGTTTATTTGATGCCCTCTGACAAACATAGTCTTTTGACAGGAATCAAAGACGGTTTGGGCAATTCCACCAATATTGATTATAAATATTTGACAGATGAAAGTGTGTTTACCAGAGGCAGGACAAACTCATATCCTCTTGTCTCCATAGGTTTGTCATGGCCTGTAGTGGCGTCTGTTTCAACACCTGATGGAATTGGCGGGACTAATGTGACATCATACAGATATGAAAATGCGTTATTCCACAAAAACGGGCGTGGCTTGCTGGGCTTTGAAAAATGCTATGTGAAAGACGAGACCACCAATACATTGAACACTACGGAATATTCGGTGAACATCGAGAAATATGTGATTGCGCCCAAGCATAGCCGGACCACTGTCAACGGCAAGGTGATTGAGGAGAGCGACCATACTTACACGCTTAAATCAAACTATGCTTCGTCATCTTATAACTCCGACATCTATACCTATATGCCGTTGACAGTTCATCAGAAGAACTACGAGTTTAACACCGGTGAACTAATCAAGGATGTAAAGACAGACTATGAGTATGACACTTGGGGGAATACCACAAAAACCATTGTTAAGGATGGAAATATTGAGACAACCACCAGCAGCACTTTTATCAATAATGCTGACAAATGGCTTTTGGGCAGGCTAACGGAATGTACTGTTTCCAAATCCAATGAGAGTGGTACAACAACTCGGAAGTCCTCATTCGAATATGATCCGAATTCCGGCTTGTTGACCACAGAAGTGTTTGCCCCGGGAAATACCGAATTGGGTTATAGAAAAACATACGTCCACGACAACTTTGGAAATATTGTTAAAAGTACTGTTTCTTCTCTTGATGGCTCATCAGAAAGGATTACTCAAACCCACTATGATGCCAAGGGTAGATATATCGTATCCTCTATCAACAGTTTAGGATTTCTTGAAACATCGAAATACAACGAGGTGGAGGGACTTGTTACCGCTTCAACGGATAAAAACGGCATTGTTACCAATTACACTTACGATAAATTCGGTAATCTTGTTACAGCATCTACCCCTATCTCAAAAGCATTGAAAACTACGGGGTGGAGTGCTGGAATGTCTGATGCTCCAGCGAACGCATTGTATTTTGAATGGAATAAGACTACAGGAGAGCCTTCTTCCATCGAGTTCTACGACTGTTTAGGACGTCTGTTGAGAAAAGTTACGGAGTCGGTTAACGGAAAGAAGGTCTACACAGACCAGACTTATGATAAGAAAGGGCTTGTCGAAAGGTCTTCTGATCCATATTATGTCGGCGGACAACAATATTGGAGCAAGAATGAATACGATGCAGTGGGCAGGACTATTGCGCAAACTGCCCCTGATGGAAGCCGCCACATCTTTTCATATAGTGGACTTAAGACTACAGCAACGGACCCACTTGGAAGCATGAGTACTAAAGTCAGCAACCTCAATGGCTGGCTGGCTTCCAGTATTGACAATGCTGGCACAGGCATTACTTACAAATATGATGCGGATGGAAAGTGCATAGAAACTAAAGGCCCAAGGACGACCATTCACTGTTCCTATGACATAGCAGGAAACCGAATAAGTTTGGATGATCCGGATTTAGGGCATTCTCAGGACACATACAATGCGTTTGGAGAGCTCATTACCCATCAAGATGGTCACGGGGAGACCCGATTTGAATATGACACTGGTGGACGTATCATACAGGAAGTCCGACCGGATGTAACGATTTCAACTACATATGACAAAGGATGGAAGGGTGCTGTTGACGAAGTCGTTTCTGTGGGTTCCATACAGTATTCAGAGACATATACTTATGATAATTACGGACGGGTTGTCAAGAAAAATACTGTCATAGATGACAGGGCGTATGAGACGTCGTATACATACAACTTGGCAAATCAGGTTGAGACCATAAAATATCCCAAAGGACTGAAAGTCAAGAATGGGTATGATGCCTGCGGAATACAGATATCAGTTTCAAATGCCAACAACCAAAAACTCTATTGGAAACTCTATGACTTGGATGCAAGGGGACAGATTGAGAAGGAAGAATACGGAAACGGTCTCATCACAACAACGGCTCATGATCCAAAGAAAGGTACTATCTCCAGCATATTGACACCCGGAATTCAAAATTGGACATACAGTTTTGATGCCGTGGGCAATCTTGTCACACGCCGTGATTTAAAGAGAAATCTATCGGAATCCTTCTCGTATGATGGTTTGTATCGTCTGACAACAGTTCGTAAGAACGATCAGGTAACGCAGTCCATGACTTATGACAACGCTGGCAATATAACCAGCAAGTCTGATGTCGGAACATATATCTATACAGACGGTTCCAACAAGTTGTCTTCCATTACGGATTGCAAGCGTTCCATTGCGGCTTGGGATGAAATCAGCTATAACTCTTTCGACAAAGTAGCCAAGATTGTATCAGGCGATAAAACAATGCTGATAGAATATGGTCCAGACAAATCGAGAGTATTGGTAGACATTCAGGGCGTGCGGAAATATTATGTGGATAATCTGTTTGAGCAGAAGGTTGAAAATGGCAAGATAAGTAGCACGAACTATATCTTTGTATTTGGAAAGGCTGTGGCAATACTCTCACAGGATGCTAATGACATTGAAGATGTAAAATACATACATCATGACCACTTAGGCTCCATTCAGGCTTATTCTGATGAACTCGGCAAGTTGTATCAGGAACTAAGCTATGATGCATGGGGATTAAGGCGTAACCCAGAGACATGGGTAGTATTTGATGTGATGGCATCAAGCAATGCTTATAATGATTATGGCTTCGGCGGACATGAGCATATTGACTTGTTTGAACTGGTCAATATGGACGGTAGAATGTATGACCCTGTCGTAGGACGTTTTATTTCTGCTGACCCGTTTATACAGAGTCCAGACTTTACACAAAGCCTGAATCGTTATGCGTATTGTATAAATAACCCTCTTTCCCTGATAGATCCATCGGGATATAGTTGGTTCAGCAAAAACTGGAAAACAATTACTGCGTCTATAGTTGGTATAGCAGTTTCTGTAGTAACTGCAGGTACAGCGAGTGGACCTGCTATTGCCATAATTGCAGGGGCTGCTGGAGGGGCTGCTGGCGCTTTGACGGGTGCCCTACTTAACGGGGCGAATCTTGGTCAAATAGCAAAAAGCACATTTATCGGAGCCGTAGTTGGTGGCGCAAGTGGTTTTTTAAATTTTGCGTCAGGCGATGGCACTATATTCGAGCAATTGTTTAAACATACGTTTTCACAAGGTTGGCTAGAAGGTGTACAAGGAGGTAATATGCTCCACGGTTTTATGATGGGAGCTGTATCTAGTGGTGGAAGTCATCTTATAAATTCAGTAAACTTATCTGACATAGAAAAAATTATGGCTAATTCTATATTAAGTGGGACGATTGATGAAATTGGTGGGGGAAAATTTGCCAATGGTGCAGTTACAGGTGCATTCTCCATTTTATTTAATGATTTGTCTCATTCACTTGGAACTAGAAGGGCAAAGAAAATATATGATGAATACTTAATTGGCTCATATGATGGTAAAGAATGGATAGACGCACTTTCTCTTGCGAAGAAAATAGGAGGAGAAGTTGAACAGGAATTAACTAAATGGATTGCTGCTGGTAATGATCTAAATGGATGCGCTTTACGCTTAAGCATGGCATTAAACAATGCAGGTTATACAATTCCTGCAATGGGAAAGCAGACCCTAAAGGGTGCAAATGGAATGAATTATATTGTAAATGCGGAATTGATGTATAATTATTTAAGGAAAGTATATCCAGGCCATATCGTGTCATATACACATCATAAAAAAGTAAATTACGGCTTGCCTTTCATCCCCAAAAGATATTTCAGTAATGCTTCTGGCCATGTAGATGTAGTTTCTAATTATAAATGGGGATCAACAAGAGGTTATGGATATTACGACCAACAAAAGAAAAGAGATTTTCAAGTTTCTGTAATACAATAAAAAGTTATCTACACATGTCAAAATAGAAGCTAATTTAACTAAACTTAGAACGAGAGGTAGCGTATTATAAATATATACGCTACCCCTCTAAAAAAGCAGTATCCAAATTTTATTTATTAAAACAGATACAATATTGAATAAAACTACATTTAGGAAAAGATATGAAACATGCTCATCTTACATTGATTTTACTGATGTCTTTCGTAATTTTAGACATTCATATCTCTGCTGCATCCAATATAGGTGGAGATACTGTTGTTATTGATGGAAAATATAAACCTTATCACGAAATTAGAACTTTATCCAACTCGGTAAATGTTGAATATAGATGTATACGTAATAATTTACCTCTTGTAGACATTTTCACTCTAAGCTTGGATTTAGAAGGGTATCCTACAAGCATGATGATGATTTCAAAAGATAAGCCAGGCACATACAAAGTGCGGATAAATTATGAGGAAAGAATAAATTTCATAAGGCTTGTACTATGGAATATCGCAAATAATTATAACTTAAGTCATCTTCACCAGATATTTATATGCCCTTCTGATTTTGGAGATGCTTTTATTCAAATAAATAGAGAAATTAACAAGAATAAAAAACGAACAAATTATACTATCTCTTCGCAATTTAAGAATAAAAATAATAAAATAATATCAGATATTTCAAGAATTCTAGGTGATTACAATCTCAGCATCAAAGAAGTCATAATAGAAGATGAAATATTAAAATATAGTAGAGAAGAGTATCTTAAGTTATTCAATTATTCTGAGGAAATAAACACCTTACCACGCGTGTTTTATGAGCCTATTAGAATTCTTTTGGTAATTCATAATAAAGAATAACGCGCGAGATCCTAAATTGGCTATTACAACATTATTTATGATAATTTAGAACGATTTGATCATTGGATAATCTCAAAAGCAAAGAATTATAAATTGATTGTAAAGTAAACTGCTTTGAAGATATTTCGTTGCGATGTCAGATTATTTTTACTTACAACATCAAATCAGTCAAGAACATGTCGATAACAATAAGGCTGTTCGTAATATGATGCTCCAACGTGGCATTGTGCCAGAAGATCTACCAGCAGGTGAAGATGTCAAGAAAGTAGAACGCAGATTGAAATCTGACGAAAAGACATTGACCAAAAAGAATAGCAAAAAGAAATAATCTCCATCACAATTCTTATAGTTAGAGAAGAAGCAAGAATTTCACCGCACATCAGCCGTTCTACGCTTGCACAACAACTGATGTGCGGACTTTGATATTATATTTTCCGAGAACTTCTATCATACACCTCTACCCCTCTCCTATCAATATGACTTTTGAATTCTGTATTCTTCAAATCCTTATAAATGCAGAAATCAAACTCGTAGGGCAGGAGTAAGTCATCTATCTCATTCTTAAGGTGAAGCAAGTCGGTAAGCGACAAGGCTTCGCCTACCAATGCTATATCCACATCAGAAAAAGGCTTGTAGGTTCCTTTAACCCTGGAGCCAAAAAGTATAGCCTTACTGATATGAGGAAAATGGGAGAAAACAGAGAATACTTTCTTCCAGTCGCCCTCGTCTATTCCATATTTTTTCATCTGCAGATTCTAAAGAAAGTTATTACTATACAAACGAGATAAGCAAAAACAAAAAACTTAGATTTCAGAAGCCTTAATGGTATTCATCTTCTCGCTGAACTTTACGAATATCGGGAGATAATCATGGATAATCTGATTCAATACCATGTTGAATTCTTCTTCATCGTAACAATGAGAAGTAAGATTACGGGATGAAATGGTACTCATCCAGGCAGAATCCTCTACAATACCCATTTGCAAAGCCTTGCGGATAGCATCCCTCGAACCCTGCACATCGGTATACCCCTGATACTCCTCGTAATCCTTCATCACTTTCCATGCCAACTCCTGGGTATATTCAAAGCGTTGCACCAGACCTTCTTTCAAAAGGTCATCCACTTCGCCACTGAATTGTTTCTCTGTAGAAACAATTCTTGCGGCATTCTGCAATCGATCCACCGCCTTATCATAGTTGCTCAATCGCTGTACCCATCGTATATCTTGATTCTCTGACATATTCCTTATTTTTTCGCAAAGATAAGAAAAGTTTTTGAGAAAAACATATACTACCAGCCTCTTTTCTTGTCTCGCGCCACTAATTTTAATTAATTTTCCACGATTTCTTCGTATCTTTCATTTATAATGTGTACCTTTACATTAAATTTTAAAAGCTTTTTAAAAAGCAACAATACAAATGAAGGAGAATATCAAAAAGAACTTACTATTCACTATTTTGGTATTTCTGAGCCTAACGATTCATGCTCAGAAATACCAAGGAAGTATCGTTGACGCTGAAAGCCAACAAAGTTTGCCATTCGCCACTATCTATGTTGATGCCGACCATAAAGCCTTGGCTAATGCAAACGGAGATTTTTCCATAGAAACCTCATCTACTGGCCATGCCAAAATTAGTTGTGTGGGGTATCAAGAAGCCCTTGTGCCAGTTGCCTCTCTCAATACCATCATCAAACTTAAGCCTTACACCATCAATCTAAAGGAGGTTACAGCTTATCCTATAGATGCCATCATCAATAAGATTATCAACAAGTTACTGGCAGAAACCGTTCAACATAAAGAACAAACGTCTAATTTCTTCTTCCGCCAATCCACCTTTAACGATAAAGTCTGCAACGAGTTCATTGAGAGTTGCTTCAGTGCAAAATCTGAGATTTCTCTCAGAGGATTGTCTTTGATTACAGGCAGATATGCTGCCCTACCCTCAACGGAAAGCAATAGATATTCATATTGCACCAACTTCTTCTCTTTATCCCAAATTGGAATCTTATCACGCAAAGTGGTGAAAAACATGCCTATTCCCATTTTGACAAAAGACTATAAGAAGTATTATCATGTAGACTATACCGTTATCCAAAACCAGCAACATTACATCTATATAATTTCCTTCAAAGCAAAGAAAGGCATTCACCGCAGTATTCTTGAAGGCAATCTTTACGTGGACAGTGAATCGCTTGATGTTCTTAAGTTTGCCGGCCATCTTTCGCATTCCACTCTATCTCCGTCCAAACACGAGAAACTTCCACTCAATCTATCCATAACCACTTTATATACTTCGCAACGAGGATTTACAGAGGTTGAAAGCGAAGACATCAACGGTAGCTATCACTATCTCGGCAAGCAGATTCGCATCAACATGCTCGTATTTAACATGGGCGAGAATAAGTTTAAAGGAAAGAAGCATATCAAATACAACTATAACCTCAAAGAGATTATAGCCAAGCAGAAATACAATCCACAATTTTGGAAAATAAACTTTGGCATCAAGAGAACTAAACTGGAACGCCAAGTGATAGAACTCTTCGAGAACAAGAATGTATTTACCAACGTGAAATAGTAAAGTATTGGATACGTGCCAAACAAAGAGCCAAGTATTCCAAGCCTTTAGGAACAGATGTTTTCAAGGATGGAAGCTATGCCACATTGAACCTATCGGTTTTAACAGTTCAAAAAGCATAAATGAAATAGATATACATTCTATTGAAGAGCATTTCCGTAAATATGCGAACCCATACAATATGTTTGTTCTACCAAAAGAAATTGGAGATTTAGGAGAGATAACAAGTATTTATTAATGAACAAAGAAGGAAATAAATTACCTTTTCCTTACTACAACCAAATAAAAAGCGTAACTTTGTCGAAATATCATAAAAATAAACGATTATGAAGGAAGAGGAAATCAAAGAATTGTTCGAGCAATTCGAAGCTATCGCCAACGAATACGAAGGCGTAGAGTGTTGGAGCGCAAGAGAACTTGCACAAGTGTTGGGTTATAGCCAATGGCGCAATTTCGAAGGAATTATTGAAAAAGCAAAAGCTTCTTGTACCAATGCAGGGCAAGAGGTATCATACCATTTTGCTGACGTCAGCAAAATGGTCACCCTTGGTTCTGGGTCTCAACGTGAGGTCAAAGACTACATGCTGACTCGTTATGCTTGCTACCTTATTGCCCAAAATGGCGATCCACGCAAGCCACAAATCTCTTTTGCCCAAAACTACTTTGCCGTACAGACTCGCCGATTTCCTCCCTACACTCAATATCAAAGCCAAAGATTTTGCTGCAGAAATGACTTCTGTCAATGTTCAGCAAAAGGATTTGCATGGTCAGCAATCTATCAGTCAAGAGCATGTCGATAACAATAAGGCTGTTCGTAACATGATGCTCCAACATGGTATTGTGCCAGAAAATCTTCCTGCTGGCGAAGATGTCAAGAAAGTAGAACGCAGATTGAAATCTGACGAAAAAACATTGACTAAAAAAAATAGCAAAAAGAAATAATATCCATCACAATTCTTATAGTTAGAGAAGAAGCAAGAATTTCACCGCACATCAGCTGTTCTACGCTTACACAACAACTGATGTGCGGACTTTGATACTATTTTCTCCAACGACTTCTATCATACACCTCTACCCCCTCTCCTGTCAATATGACTTTTGAATTCTGCATTCTTCAAATCCTTATAGATACAAAAGTGTATTTAAAGCGATTCCTTCGAATCTGCAAACTTAGTCATCTTTCTACATATTGGCTGTCGTAGGAGAAAACTTGTTTGGTATTTCAAGGAAATGCCTACTGTGGAAGAGAAGGCACTTATCTTCCCAACAATATCTTCTTGATATCGTTGAGCTTATTCAATGCCTCTACCGGGGTAAGATTGTTGACATCCAAACCGAGGATTTCATCACGTATCTGCGTCAACACAGGATCATCAAGCTGGAAGAAACTGAGTTGCATACCCTCCTTCTGCTCATCAAGATGCTTTACATTAGGCTTGCCTGCACCCCCTACTCCCGCATTATCATCTTCCAACTGTTTCAGTATCACGTTGGCACGATTTACAATGCTTCTGGGCATACCGGCAATTTCAGCTACATGAATACCAAAGGAATGCTCACTTCCACCAGGTTCCAACTTGCGCAGGAAGATAACTTTTCCGCTCACCTCCTTCACACTCACATTGAAGTTCTTGATACGCGCGAAGTTCTTCTCCATCTCGTTAAGTTCATGATAATGAGTAGCAAAGAGTGTACGCGCCTGAGCCTTCTTATGCTCGTGCAGATACTCCACAATGGCCCATGCTATAGAGATGCCGTCATAGGTGGAAGTACCACGTCCCAATTCGTCGAAGAGCACCAACGAGCGAGGCGATACATTATTCAAAATGTTAGCAGCCTCAGTCATCTCCACCATAAAGGTAGACTCTCCCAAAGAGATATTGTCGCTGGCTCCCACACGGGTGAAGATCTTATCCACCAAACCTACTCTCGCACTCTCTGCAGGAACAAAACAACCCACTTGAGCCAACAGAACTATCAAAGCCGTCTGTCGCAGCAGAGCCGATTTACCAGCCATATTAGGACCCGTAATCATCATAATCTGCTGTTTCTCGGTATCGAGCAACACATCATTGGGCACATATCTTTCCCCTAATGGCAACTGGGTCTCGATAACAGGATGACGCCCCTGCTTGATGTCGAGCACCTGCGAGTCGTCTATCACAGGCCTTACATATCTGTTCTCGTCCGAAGCCTTTGCAAACGACAACAGACAGTCCATTCGGGCTATCAGGTTGGCGTTGATCTGTATTTGTGGAATATATTCCTGCATGGCAACAATCAGCTCATTGAAAAGCTGCGTTTCCAAGATCAATATCTTCTCATCTGCACCGAGAATCTTCTCCTCATATTCCTTCAGTTCCTGGGTGATGTAACGTTCTGCCTGCGCCAGAGTCTGCTTGCGAATCCAGTCTTCAGGCACCTTGTCCTTAAAGGTATTACGAACCTCGAGATAATAACCAAAGACATTGTTATAGCCCACTTTAAGGCTCGATATACCCGTCTTCTCTATCTCCCGCTCCTGTATCTTGAGCAGATAGTCCTTTCCATGTCGGCTGATAGCACGCAGGTCGTCCAGTTCGGCATGATAACCATCGGCTATAACATCTCCCTTATTAACCAACTGAGGCGGATCGGGCTGTATCTCCTTGGCGATGCGTTCCCTCAGCGTATCACACAGATTGAGTTGCTCTCCCACTCGTCTCAAAGCCTCATTCTTGGCATGCTCGCAAGCTGTCTTGATAGGCCGAATGGCTTCCAGGGCATGCTGCAGCTGCACTACCTCACGTGGAGAAACTCTGCCCACGGCAACCTTGGAAATAATACGTTCCAGGTCGCCTATGCGATGCAGCTGTTCATCCAGCAGTTGACGGAATTCAGGCTCTTTGAAGAAATATTCCACGATGTCGAGTCGCTCATTGATAGGGCGTACATCCTTCAAAGGGAATACAAGCCATCTGCGGAGCATACGTCCACCCATGGCCGTTACCGTGCGGTCGATAACATTCAGCAGCGAAGAACCATCCTCCTGCATCGGAGCTACAAGTTCCAAACTACGTATGGTGAAGCGGTCCATGCGTACAAACTTGTCTTCCTCTATGCGCGAGAGGGCCGTGATATGGTTAATCTGGGTATGCTGAGTAATCTCAAGATACTGCATGATGGCACCGCTGGCGATAACACCATTCTTCAGGTGTTCCACACCAAAGCCCTTCAACGACTTGGTCTTGAAATGCCCCAACAGTTTCTGGCGAGCTGTCTGTTCTGTAAACACCCAGTCGTCCAGTTCGAAAGTACAGTATTTGGTACCGAAAGCCTGCTCAAACTTCGACTTCATGGCGCGGTCATAAAGCACCTCTTTAGGCTGAAAATTTGCCATCAGTTTCTCCACATAATCGGGAGTTCCCTCTCCTGTCAGGAACTCTCCTGTAGAGATATCGAGGAAAGCCACACCGCAGGCCGCCTTTCCGAAGTGCACGGCAGCAAGAAAGTTGTTTTCCTTGTAGTTCAGCACATTATCGCCCATGGCCACACCCGGTGTCACCAGTTCGGTAATGCCACGCTTCACCATCTTGTCCATCTGGCTCAGTCCTTTCTTGCCCTTTATTTCCTGACGCTTCTTCTTAGGGTCTTCCAGTTGGTCGCAAACAGCCACGCGCTTACCAGCCCTTATCAACTTGGGCAGATAAGTGTCGAGAGCATGATGAGGGAAACCAGCCATCTCTGCTCCACCTGCCGAACCGCCATTGTTACGACGTGTCAGCGTGATGCCGAGAACCCTGGAAGCCTCTATCGCATCCTCGCAATATGTTTCATAGAAGTCGCCACATCTGAAGAGCAACAATGCCTCGGGATGCTTTGCCTTCATCTCGAAAAATTGCCTCATCATGGGCGTCAGACCTTTATCGTTGTTTGCCATTGTTTATTTCCTGTACTTATTTATTTGTCCCGAAACGGCTATACCATGACTTTTCCAGCCGTATCATCAGAATTGCAAAAATATGAAAAAATGAGGAGAAAACAAAATGATTCTACATTAATTTAATGTTTTTTTGATGGAAAAGAGCTTCCTTTTGAACGTTTTCGATAATAATTACGTACTTTTGTATCGAAAAGTTGAGTTACGAAAGAAGACCAACAGAAAAGCAAATATGACAAAACGACAAACATACATCATAGCTTTAGCCATCACTTGCTGCATACTTGTGGCAATAGGCATGACTTTACACTTTGGCAGAAAAGCCTCTACACCACCCGCCCCCACTCCTAAACCCAATATCGTGGCAAAGGAAAAGCCACAGCCCAAAGACACCATTAAGAAAGTGAAACCTGTGGTCAGAAAAACAGACTACACCATCAGCGGAACTCTTACCGACGAGGAGGGGAACGGAGTGGCCGACGTCATCGTCAGCGATGGCTACACCTGTGTGAAAACCGATTCTACAGGCAGATACAAGATGAAGCGAGACAGTCTGGCACGGTTTATATACTATTCTGTTCCAGCCGATTGCGAGGTTCCCACCCATTCTGATACCGACCGCACGGCTTGCTTCTATCAGGCTGTCAAAGCTAAAAAGAAGATATACGACTTTACGCTTACCCGCCTGCCTTATGGCAAGGAGAGGCAGTATAAGATGATCGTTATCGGCGACCCGCAGATTACCAATGCCATCAGCCCCTATTACGACTCGCCAGACGACAATCCCATCAAGAAAAGCGACGTAGAACGATTTACTACCCAGACGATGCGCGACATCCGACAAACTATCAGAGACCAGAAACCCGGTACACCCGTCTATGGACTCAGTATGGGCGATGATGTACAATACTATGGTGGCTATAATCCACAACTGGAACGTCAGATTCGCGAGGCTTTAGGCTCGTCAGAGATGCGACTCTTCTCCGTTATAGGCAACCACGACCAGGACGGAAAGTCACTCTACAAACGCAAATGGGAGGAAAACTTCGGACCTACCGACTATTCCTTCGACCGTGGCGATGAGCACTATGTATGCATCAACAATTGTTTCTTCACCAAGGGCAAGGCCTATTATTCGCCTGGCGAACTGCACGCCTCACAGATGCGATGGCTCAAACAAGACCTCGCGCTCACCCCCAAAAATAAGAAGGTAATACTTTGCTACCACATTCCATTTACATTTGGCAACGCCCCCTATAGAAAGGCAAAACCCGTTGGCATAGAGAGCGAGAAAGGACATTTCACGTCTTCCCGCCTGTCGTCGCTGCTTGCTCTTTTAGAATCATTCGAGGGAGGATACGAACTCTTCTGCGGTCACACCCACTTTGCCTGCAACCATGAGATAGAATATGAGGGACGCCATGTCATGGAGCATTGCCATGCTGCCGCCTGCGGAAACATCTGGCAGTCGAACGTAAACATCTGCGGAACGCCCAATGGCTATTATGTCTATACCTTCGAAGGCACCCGCCTCGCCGACTGCTACTACAAGGGCACATTCTGGAAAGCCAACAAGCAGATGACACTCTTTCGTGCCGAAACCAACTTCAATCAGGAATCATACGCCGACGACTGGAACCTGCCATCAAAAAAGAATGTACTGATAGCCAATGTGTTCAATGCCGACAGCCGTTGGAAGATATATGCCATCGAAGACGGCAGACAATATCCCATGCACCGCATCAGCAGCAAGGGACAGGATGCCTTTGCCACGGGTTATCACCACAAGTACAGCGAATCGGTATCCTACTGGTTCGTCAGCAAGCAGAATGGTTACCTCATCATGAACCACCTGTACTATTATGAGCCCAAGAATCCCGATGCCCATATCACCATCAAGGCGATCGACCCTTATGGACACACCTATACGGCCAGCAGTTCTGACGTCATCACCGAACCCTTTGCCAACTTCGCACACTACTACAAGAGCGAATACAAAGAAGTTAAGAAGCAGAAGGAACAGATGCGCAAGGATTCGCTCGAAACAAAGAAAGAAGACCATGCCAATGCAATACAGTAATCTTATCGTTTTGACTTAAAAGAACTTACATTTAACATCATTTGCACAGAATAATTTGGAACTTATCCAAAAAAGTTATATATTTGCCACATCTATCCATCATCATCATGATGAATAGTGAAAGTAATTAACCTTAAAAAATAACTTTTTAAAACGAAACATTATGAAAAAGTATGTATGTGATGTATGTGGCTGGGTGTACGACCCAGAAGTAGGCGATCCTGAAGGCGGTATAGCACCAGGAACAGCTTTCGAAGACATTCCCGACGACTGGGTTTGCCCTCTGTGCGGAGTAGGCAAAGACGAGTTCAGCCCCATGGACTGATATAAGTTACTAACCCACTCATTCATTTAACTTTTTAATATAGGAGGAAACATGATGACTAAAACAAGACAAGTGTACCGCTGCCCTATCTGCGGCAACGTAGTAGAAGTATTGCACTCAGGAGCCGTTCTGAGTTGCTGTGGACAACCCATGCAGTTGATGGAAGAAAACGCCACCGACGGAGCTTATGAGAAGCATGTGCCTGTCATTGAGCCCATAGAAGGCGGTTATCGGGTAAAGGTGGGAAGCGTAGAACATCCCATGATGCCCGAGCACTATATCGAGTGGATAGAATTACTCACCCCTACAGATGTGTTGCGCCATGAACTGAAACCAGGCGAGAAACCCGAGGCTATATTCATGACAGACGCCACCGAGGTGACTGCCCGTGAATATTGCAATCTGCACGGATTATGGAAAGGAAAATAATACATTCCTCACTCATTTAATACAAACAAGGACAACGAGTACTCATGCTCATTGTCCTTGTTTTTTATTTATTCTGTTGACGAATGGCATACGTCTACAGACGTAGAAGTTACTTAGGGAGTAACGTGATTTTGAACCGCAAACAGAAATCACTTTGGGATAAACTTTGCTATTTGGCACTGCAGATTATAACCCAATCAGTCGTGGCGCATAGCATAACTGATACAGATTATCCATAACAGAGCCATTAGAAAAATGGTCGTTCCCGATTGTACTATGCCATACGACTCATGTGCATGTCCGAAGTATTGCTGTCCGGTAAAACTTAAACGAGCATAATAATCCCGTCCGAAGCCCAGTAAAATCAGGTTTTGGACTTCTTTTTTCCAAAAGTAAGCCCCCCTAATCAAAAAGAGAAGGTTCTAGTGGTGCTTTTTGCTCCTCCTTGGCCAGAATATTGTTCCAAGTTTTGTCAGGATTTTCCATAAATGCGACAAAATCAATGTAGCAGATTTGCTATCAGAACCACACACCCAATAGGCTTCAACTGCTTACGAAGCCGCTTTCATTGCTCTACGAAATAGGCTTCATTGACTATCAAAGCCGCTTTCATATTTCGAGGCTTTTCTATTCAATGTTTTCAATAGGGGTGCTGAGTGTTCAATAGGGGTGCTGAGTAGTTACGAAAATACCTCTTTCTCGAATAAAAGCCGTACCTTTAGTAATTAAATTATTAGCTACCAAGTAGCTACATTCTACATATGTAAAATTAAATAGGAGGTAACTTATCCTATTTATAAAGAACATAAATACAATGAAATTTATAATCTATATGTTGCTGTAACGTTTTTTCGCCCATTCGGGGACTAATTTTGCACGAAAAACAAAAATATGATTATAAAAGAACTATTCAATCAAGTTACTTTTGAGGAACTTTGTCCACAATTAAAATCGTATGTAAAAACTTACGATGTCTTCGGCAATGACCTTGTCAAACATCTATACCGATTCAGGGAAGCATACGACAGATTGAGACTTCTAAAACCAAGTGGACAATTAGACAGCTACATTGACAAGATGCTGCAAAATGGAGTTGCGGTACACAAGGAGGTGGAGGTTATTTGCTATGATGATTCAGACAAAGTAAACATCAATCTTTCCTTCGATTTGGAGGGTAGTTGGGAATATAATTTATCCTTAGAACTCGTCTTGCCAAAAGATAAGACTATTTCGCTTGCTGCTCTTGCCGCCTTATGTCTTTGGCAATTAACGTATGACAACTGGTCTGGTTATCAAGAGGAAAGTAGCATCCATCGTGCCCTAAACCCACACAAGTCCTCCAACAAATACGAGGTTGCCTTGGTACGTCTTGAAAACAGTATATATAAACGGCAAACACCAAAGTTATTTCTACCCAAATTGAAGAAAAACAGACTAATGCGTTTTACAATTCTGCCTACAGGAGCATCTAATAAAATGTTTAATAAGTTTTTTAAAGAGGATGATAGGATGAACCGTAGCAAGCGGAAACGGAAATATAGGCAAGCAAAGCGTAAGGAGTTTCTTAAAAGGATGGGAAATCGGCAAGCTGTCATCGATAAATTCACTATGGCGGGCAGCTCATTCACAAAAGGAAGTTGCGATTACCTGCTTCATATCGAACATGGAGAAATGATTAGGTTTCGTTCACCTATTATAGAGCATGCTTTGGATTATATCTATACCTCTATGGCTGATTATTGCGTATTGCCACCTGTGGGGAAATTCAAGGAAGCCATTGTTTTCGTTGTTTTCAAGCAAGGACAAGTTGCTAGTTCTTTGGAAATAGACAACTTAAAGAAGCATATAGAAGAATTGTTGCCGTGTAGTGTTATCTATGGACAGGCGGAAGACGATGTGCATGAAACGGAGGTTACGCTACTAATGTTTAATAGATAAAAAATACAATGAAAATTAAAAAAGCCACTGACCGATTTTATCTATTGTCGTGATTTTGAATCGCAAACAGAAATCACATTGGGATAAACTTTGCCATTTGGCACAGCAGATTATAACTCAATCAGTCGTGGCGCATGGCATAGCTGATACAGATTATCCATAACAGAGCCATTAGAAAAAATGGTCGTTCCCGATTGTACTATGCCATACGACTCATGGGCATGTCCGAAGAGATGGTATTGTGGCCTTATCTCCATCACTCGGTTTCGCAAAGGTAAGTTACCCCAGTGCCTGCCACTCGATTTATCCAATATCATCATGGGAGGTTCATGCGTAATAAGTATATCTACATCTGTGGGGATAAGACTTTCTTGATGGTTATAACCTAAGCCGAAGAATTTTACATTGCCAATCTCACAACCTCTGTCTTGCAGAAAATAAATGTTTTGGGGCAAATCTTCGATATCTTCGGCATCCCATAAGCAAAGGTCGTGGTTGCCTGTGACAAAAAGTTTATAGGGATAAGGAGATTCGATAAACCAGTTTAAGAAATCTAACACTTCCTGCTCCGTACCCATATCCGTCAAGTCTCCGCAATGCACTAAGACATCAGCTGCGGGCAAATCTGTCAGCAACTGATGTCGATTGTGGGTATCAGAGATTTGGAGGATTGTCATTTCTACGGTCTTAAGAATGAGTGGCACCACATACAGGCTCAGTATCGAACCCCGCAATATACTCCACATGAGGATTACCGATGTTACTGCTTATCTGCCAATAAACTAATACAGAGTCTGGAAGTTGGTCAAAGAAGGAAGCTAATGCGTCCATATCTTCTTTTACATTTGCATTGTCCGCTTCGTAGTCCTGCAACTCCAGACCAAGCATCAAGGCACGTATATTCTTATGAGGTATGGCATCAACAGCTTTCTTCATCGCCCCCGCTTTTCCGGCTGCAATAAATGTTGCAGTACGCATGAAGCTTCTAAAATCGTGGAAGTCCATGCTGATGCGACCCATTGTCTCTATGAAATGCTTGAAGAACAGCAGATAATGCAATATGTTATCTTGTAAGGTACAATAACGTGTGGCAAGAATATTATAAAACTTCCATTTTTCTTTAAAAATCTTATACTGACTGCTGGCATGCAAGTCAAGAATAAAGAAGTTTGTATCCACATCTTCATATTGCTTGATAAAGGCATCAATCTCAGAGGCATATACTTCCGCATCATCGGTAAAGACGAAAATTGCAGCGCAATGTTTAGAGCGCATAGAGCGCAGGTCATCCATGCTCCAATGGGTTATGTCTTTATAAGGCTGGTCAATGCTACTTAAAATTTCGGTGGCCTTGTCACCAAAACAATGATAGGCAAAGAAACTCTCTATAGGAGTAAAGCCAAAGTATTCGGGTGATTTTTCCATATTTTTATTTGTAAAGTTCAGTCATTTCTTCTATGCGTTGCTTCATAAGTTGGCGGAGGCTATTGGGGTGGATAACTTCTACATCGGGTCCATGCGACAACAGCTCCTGAATAAAGTCGTAAGTTGGTTTAAGATAATACTCAAAAACAGAGCAACAGTCTGAAGTCTCAATCTCTCTTTGTGAAGAATGCAAAGGAAGCGAACGGAAATATTTTGCCTGATTGTTGTAGACATTAATTTCTATGCGTTCCACCTTTTCCTCTTTTCCTATCACAATACCATATGCTGCCTCATACATTTCCTCGGCATCAAAGTCCTTGGGCATTTTGAACTTTTGGTTAGAAATATGTAATTCCTGTATGCGGTCGAGAGCATATGTTCGTAGTTCCTCATGGGCAGACGATCGGGCTGTAAGATACCAGCGTTGCTTGAATACTTTAATGAAATAAGGTTCAAGGCTAATAACCTGCGCTTCCTCTTCCCAAAAGCCCTGATAGGTAATGGTGAGGCATTTTCCTTCGCGCATGGCTTGGATAATCTCCGTCAGATATTCATATCCAGAGGGAATATGCTCACAGAGAATACGACCGCGCAGGTCCTTGCCTTGCAAGAGCATATTACCAACAGCAAAACTATCGAGCAGCCACTCCTGTATTGCAGGGCGGTTTATTTCATTTCGCGACTTAATGAAATATCGTTTGTTCTGCTTGTCAAACTCTATATCAATGCCAAACTGCACGCCGATTTGGTTTCGGTGTTCCCACCATGTCTTGCGGACAATGTCTTTGTCATCATAGAGATAACTGTCCCGCCACTGCTCGTTGAGTTCTTCCAAAGAAAGTCCATGCCTCGCCTTTGCGAGAGCATTGACTTCCCAAATATATCTTGCGATGAGATTTGCTGCCATAAGTCGCTTGATTATTTCTATTATTCATCGGTAAAACGATATTATTTGAGCTATATTAAAGTCCAAACTGTTGTTTGATTCTTCTCACAATTTCAGGATAATTTTTATCTCTTGTTTCCTTACTTAATCCTCTGCTTGGATGATTGAAATTCGTTTTCAAAACATATTTGACATTAGAAATTGTTATTTCTGATATTTCAGGGAATTCAAGAGAGGGTGCATGCGAGGTTATGATGTTAAATTTCTCTAAGATATATGGGGTTGCATCTTTTCCTGCTAAGAATATGATAACATCGGGTTTCAAAATATCAATTTCACCTTGACTGACATTAAAATGTTTCATCTCAATGTCATGGATGTACGTTTTGGGTTTACCACAAGAAACTTTATCCTTATGGATATTATAGCCATTACCTATTTTGGAAATTTCATTCCAAAGATAACTAACCTTGATTGATGGCAAGGCTAACTTTATGGATTCAACGATAGGATAAAGTCCACATTTGAAGAATTTGTTATTTTCTTCTTGTTCTTGCTTAGTTGTAAAGTTAAAGTATCCATCATAAATATTCTGGATAGCATCAATTTCATTACGTACGTCATCAGAATTGTTCAACGCCCAATTAGGTTCCATTTTTCTTTCTCTGCTATCAGGATTATCCCAGCCATTAGTCTCGCGGCCATATATCATGACTTTAAGGTCTGCATTTGTCCAATCGTTTCCATTATTCTTAGGCCAAAGCAAAAATGGCAGTGCAGGTTTAACAGCATAATCCTTACCATCATATATAGGTTTTAGGGCAGCATACAAAGCTAATAGATGTGAGCCATAAAGATTGATAAGGCTATCATTAATATCAGACTCCTGTTTAGGTATGTAATCAAATTTATACATAGTGTTTATTTTAAGATTCTATTATAATTGCAAAATTAATATTTTATTTGATACCATCAATTATTTTTCTTGATTTTTTCCTCAGTAAATGCTTAAAGGGTCATCACTCAATCCATAATTCTCCATTTCGTCTTTATTCGCTGTCATCGCTAGCAAGCTCATCGCTGCAAAATAGGCATTGGTACGAGGGGGATACATCATGAATGGCAGACGGTTGGCTGCATCTTTCAACGGGGTACCCAGCGTTATACTCCACGAATAATTCCAAAAATAAGCATCTTCTTCACCATCTTCATATTCGATAAGTCTTCCGTCCTTCTCACGCTTCCAACGGCATATATAGAGGTAATTTTCCGAAGATTCAAGATAGCCATTAGGGTACGGACAATGTTTAGGAGTCTTTGCACATAAGATTTTATACATCTTATAAAGCTTTCTAAGATACTCCTTATCGAAAACACCATTCTTTTTTTCTTTTAAAATGACATTCCTAATCGCCACCCACTTGCTGCTTCGCAGATAATAGAACACAGTAGGATGTACGGTTTCCATTCTCTTTATATCAATAGTTGGAACAATTTTACCCATATTCAACTTGATGTTTTCTTCAAGCTGCGTTTTCTTTGGTAAGTCAGACTGGCCGTCCATGGAAAAATAGCGCAACGGGAGATATTTTTCCGCAATCAATCGCAAGGAAGGAATCTCGGATATATCCAATGCTACAAGTTGATGCATACCACGAATATTCAATCTTTTCGTTTTCGTATTCCTGATATTCAAGTATCTCAGACCGCAAAGCCCTTTGGGATTAATGCTTGCCCTTTGGTTCGTACAGTGTAGATATTCTAATCCTCTACATGCTTCGAGGTTCATTTTTGTAACGGAGAAAGCAATCTCTATCTCAATTCCCGTGATAACATTCTCTTCGTCTGAACATATCTCTATAACATGTTTGCCGGGCTTACTGTATTGATGCTCCAGTCGGTTCCAACCATTCACTTTCCATTTGATGACTTCACTGTTAGCATTTTCCCCGTTATCCCATGTGATAGTAACGGAAGCATTCATCAGCACTTTTAATCGTAACGAAAACCGTCCACTACATTTTACAGTAATAGATATTCTGTCGTGCCCTTCGGGATTCATGTTTTTTTTCAAGTTGCGAAAGGAATTTTCCAAGCGATAGGGAAGCAAAGAGTAGGCTTCCTTTCTATAGTTTCTTTCCCATGAAGTAGGTCTAAGCACTTTCCAATCAAGTACCTTACGATACCACTCCATGGCCTTGTCATAGTCTCCTATCTTCTCACAGACTCTTCCAGCCTTATAGCCTGCCTCCATAGAAAACCTATCGTAACAATAGTTATACCAACTAAGTGCCTGTGCCAGATTAGGAGCTGTGCCCATCCCATACTCATATAACTCTGCGAGCATCTTGGCTGCTTCTCGCTCATCATAACTTACAGTTGTTTGCGTCATATCTATATGAAATAAGGATAGAATTTTAAATGCCTCTTTATGCTTTCCACTACTCATATATTGAGAAGCACGGAGAGCGGCTATGCGTAAATCTTTTTTGAAGAAAATACGATAGTGTGAAATTTCATCAAGCAAAGGGCTATGGTATGTGCTAAGGTAGTGATAGAGTGTGGTACTGGCACACCATTGTTTATCAAAATTATATGATTCCTGCTTGTAGTTAGGTGTGTTAGGGGCAGGGGGAATATCGCCAGAATAATCCGTATCTATAAGATTCTTGAACCACCAATAATTCATCATCTCTTGAAAATTCTTTCCTTTGAACTTTCCGCAGACTGCATTGGGAAGGCTCTCTTGGATAGCTATATCTAATAATATATATGATGCTCTGTCAAAACCAAGTTGAATAAGTTCCTCCATAGTCTTGTACACCTTCTCTTTATCGGCCATACTACATTCAGGCTTCATGCAATGCTGCCTTATCGAATGCCCAAGGCGATTGGTTTGATTACTTTTCGCAAAATACGAACATGACAAATCGTCTTTTTCATCCATAACATTCGAAGCATGGCTCTTGTATTTCGCCAAAGCATCGTCTATATCGGTGATCTCCTCATAGGGTCTGCATAATACCCTTTTCATTAAATGTGTATTTACCATCTTCCTACATTTTAGCTGCAAAGATAGTTTGCAGGTGGGCGAAATTGTGTAACGTTCAAATAAAAAATTTGGTTTTTCTTTACTTTTTTTGCCTCACGAACTTGTATCGACAAGATGATACAGATTGCCAAGGGTTGCATAACCGTCACATTTGTGTAAGACATCGATAACCTGCTGCGTCTGAGTATATTTCTTTTGTTTCATAATTTCCATTTCAAAAGTTTCCTGTGCCTCTTTTGTCTTCAAGCATTAGCATTTGCTGTATTGCAGACCAGCTCTCCATGATGTCTATTGCTTCAGCTCGTTGAATCCAAGTCTTGACAGAATGACTAAATTGTTGCTACCTGCCACGTTTATTATTGTATCGGATTCGTTACATTTAAAATTCGGATTATGTTGCATTCTCCCAATTACAAAAGTCAGCTGGAAGCAGCGCATCGAGTTGTGCTATAAGTTGGCTTTTTCCGCCCACACACTTGATATATGGTTTACCCCAGTTCGGAATAAGAAATAGTTTTAAAAAGTTGGTAGTCTCACAAATATTTTGTACATTTATAGGTGATTTACAATAAGTTACAAATATATTTGATATGACTACCGATTACAAAGTTACATAATTATTTTGTATTATAGACGAGTTTTGCAAATATTTTGATGCAGAAAATGCAGGAAATTTGCTGGAAGACAATAGTGAAGGGAAGCGTGGAACACCCCATGATTCCTGAGCACTATATCGAATGGATTGAGCTCCTCACTCCTACCGATGTGCTTCGCCATGAATTGAAACCAAGCGAGAAACCTGAAGCTATCTTCATGACAGACGCCACCGAGGTGACTGCCCGCGAATATTGCAATCTGCACGGATTATGGAAAGGAAAATAAATCATTTCATTGATACTAAAAAGGACCATGAGCATGAGTGCTCATGGTCCTTTTTTATTGAGTTACTTGAAAAAGCGGTTCAGTTGCTTCATAGCCTTGTCAAACTGCTTGGCAGGCAACACATAGTTTTTCACAGGATTCATCTTGGCATCATAGACATCGAGGGATCCCTGGGCTGTCTTCTCCAGAATACTGTCCTTCCCTATAATGAAAGCATAGTTCAGATTGCTTCCCACCACATGCCACAGACGCGGAGTCTTATCGGTCATCAGCCGCCCCATAGAATAGTCGTCTGTAGGATTCTTCACACCCAGATATTCCTTCATCAACGTAGGAACCATGTCATAATGAGTAGTACGATGTGTGTACTTATGTGCCTGTTGTCCAGGAACATGCCATATCATTGGCACTCCTATCTGATGAACTGAGAAATTGCTGTTATGTCCCCAGTAGTTGCGATGATTCTCATTGAACTCCTGGCTATGGTCGCCAGTCAGCACAACGATGGTATTATCCATAAGTCCCTGTTTCTTCAAAGCCTCAAACACCTTGCCCAACAGCAAGTCGTCCTGATAGCAGGTGTTGCGATACAGGTTCCAGAAAGGAGTTGGATCCATATCGTTGTTAAGCTTGGTATAATCGGCAAACGCCCATGCTGGTTGGAAATGTTTGTTCTTGTCGGCTGGCAACTCAAAACTATGGGGTAGGTCGAAAAAGAGGAACGAGAAGAAAGGCTTTTTCTTGTCCTTTCTGCCTTCCATATCGGCAATAAACATATTGGCCACTCTCGTATCACGCTCCAAGGCAGTATTGCCCTTGGTCTCGGTGTGTATGCCGGGCACACCTCCAAAGATAACTCTGCCAAAAGGAGGGTCTGCCCATGTAGCACTGGGATAAGTCTGAATGTCGTAGCCCAGAGCTTGTAATCTGCGGATAAGCAATGGTTGGACACGAGCCGGCTCAAAACTCTCCCAATAATAGCACGACAAACCAAAGAAGAGGCTGAACACACCACTTCGCGTACCATTGCTGCCACTCACATGATTGGCAAACCATTGATTCTGTTCGGCAAACTGATAGGTATGAGGCATACATTCTGGAGTAAGTGCCCTGCGATTCCATGAATCTAACAAGATAACCACAATATTGGGCAGAGAATCGGGTTCCACCGTCTCAAGCTGATGTACGGGATACAGCAAGTCTGTACTCTGTCGACCACTGGTCTGCCCCACTCCTCTTGGCTGTTTGCAGCCCCATTTGAGCAACAAACCATTCGAGGTAGTAGGGAAATAATAAGGCAGCAAGGTGGCACTCTTCATCACCGACTGATGCTGATAGAAGGCAGCATAGATATGCCATAGATGAGCATAAAGTGTACAGCCTACGAAAATACCTGCCACCAACCAGACATAAGCTTTCTTCCTCAACAGCCACACGCGATGCGACAGATACCAAACGCCTACCACAATGGCGGCAACGATGGCAAAAAGTCCTGCCTCCTTGAGGTAAAGCAAGGCATCAAAGTTGAATATCTCGCCTGCTCCCTCACCGAAAACCATACTCAGTACAAAACCATTGATATGGAAATGATAGATGGCATAGACCTGAGAGTTAAGATAGTTGAGCACACAGAGCAGCACCACGCCCACTATCTGCACAACCCTTGCTGTCTTGGGAAAACGACATAACAGCACAAGGAAGCCCAACAGATAAGGCAATAAAGCAAACTGCGAGGCATGGCTCACACAGGATGCTGCAAAGAAAACCCATCCCTCAAAATCCATATAGTCGAGGATGGGACTACCCACGATGTAGAAGCTAAACTGAATAGCTATCAATATTGTGGAAAAGGCATAAAACAAAAATCCTTGTTTCAGGCCATTTATCAATTGATTCTTATAAGTCATTTTTAGGTAAAAAACTTTTTTCTTCCAAACTTGTCTATAGCTTCAGAAGTTTGGCAAACTCCCATACCACGATTCCTGCTGTAACGCTGACATTGAGCGAGTGCTTGGTGCCAAACTGAGGTATCTCAAGGCAGCCGTCACTCATATCCACCACGTCCTGCTTTACTCCTTTCACCTCGTTGCCGAAAATAACGGCATAGCCTGTAGAGTGTGAAGTATTATGAGCATCAGGAAGATTCTGTAGCTTGGTGGAGCCTTCCACCTGCTCGATGCTATATACAAAATAGCCCTTCTCCTTCAGTTTCTCCACTGCCTCCTCAGTGGTTTTGAAGTATACCCAGTCTACGCTGTCCTCGCCACCAAGAGCTGTCTTATGTATTTCTGCATTAGGAGGCGTAGCGGTAATACCACACAGATATACAGCCTCTACACGGAAAGCATCGCATGAGCGAAACACGCTTCCTACATTATATAAAGAGCGTACATCATCGAGAACCACTATCAGGGGTAGTTTCTCTGCTTCCTTGAACTCCTCCAGCGTGAGGCGGTTCATCTCTATCGTTCTTAACTTACGCATTTCCCTCTGCTTCCTTTGTTTTATAGGCCAAGGCGTACATACGTATCTGCTTGATCATGGCCAAGAGACCGTTGCTGCGTGTAGGACTCAAGTGGTCTTTCAATCCTATCTTCTCTACAAAATACAGGTCGGCATCCATGATTTCAGAAGGAGTATGACCGCTCAACACACGTATCAAAAGGGCTATAATGCCTTTTACGATGAGCGCATCGCTGTCGGCTGTGAAGACAAGTTTACCGTCCTTATAGTCACATTGCAGCCACACACGGCTCTGACAGCCGTCGATTAAGTTCTGTTCGTTCTTGTATTTCTCGTCGAGAGGAGCCAGTTCGTTGCCCAAGTCTATGAGCATCTGATACTTGTCCATCCAGTCGGTAAAGTCCTGAAACTCCTCTACTACCTCGTCCTGCAATTCGTTGATTGTTGCCATTATTTTATCTCCTTTATTTCGTTTACAGTTATCAGTTTGTATAGTTTGTCATTAGGGCGCACCTTGCCAGGCACAGGGATAGATACTCTCCAGCCTTGCTTGGCCACCTCTACAGGCTTCAGCTCATAGCGTATCTCATCGGCATTGAGATACATCACACCTGTGGTGTTGCCCGTAATGAGCAGTTTCTGTCCCTGCTCTATCTCAGAAGCCTCTATAGCCACCTCTGCCACACCAAGCTTGGAGAAGTATTTCATCACTTTGCCCACGAGCACCTTCTTCTCAGTAGCTACAGAGCCATAGTGCTTGTTCCATTCGCCAAGAGTCTGTCCCTGGTAATATCCGTCCCAGAAACCACGATTGAAGACAGTAGCCAACTTCTCGTCCCAGGCATCCTTCTTCTCCTCGGTAAAGGTTCCGTCGAGCACAGAGGCTATAGCCTCCTTGTAGCATTTCACTACGGTGTATACATATTCTGCACCACGTGCACGTCCCTCTATCTTGAACACACGCACACCTGCATCCATCATACGGTCGATGAAACGTATGGTCTTCAGATCTTTAGGACTCATCACATACTTGTTGTCTATCTCGAGCTGATTGCCTGTTTCATTGTCTGTAACCGTATAGCTTCGACGACATATCTGCACACACTCTCCTCGGTTGGCAGAACGGTTGGCATTGGCAAGACTCATATAGCACTTGCCCGATACAGCCATGCACAAAGCACCATGACAGAACATCTCTATTCTGATTTTCTTGCCCATAGGGCCGCAGATGTTCTGGCGTTCTATCTCTTCATGGATATGCTTCACCTGGTCCATATTCAGTTCGCGTGCCAATACAGACACATCAGCAAAACGGGCATAGAACTTCAGCGCCTCGGTATTGGAGATGTTGAGCTGGGTAGAAAGGTGTACCTCCTCTCCTACCTCATTACAGTAGGCCATGACAGCCACATCGCTGGCTATAACAGCCGAGATGCCTGCCTCCTTGGCTGCATCAATGATTTCTTTCATCGTAGCAATATCGTCATCATATATCACGGTATTTACCGTCAGATATGTCTTGATGCCGTGTTCATTGCAGGTGGCTGCTATTTCGCGCAGGTCGTCGATGGTAAAATGGTTGGCAGAGTGTGAACGCATATTCAACTTGCCAATACCGAAGTATACCGAGTCTGCACCAGCCTGTATGGCAGCAGCCAACGACTCGCGTGAGCCTACTGGTGCCATGACCTCAAATTCTTTTATCTTATCATTCATAAATGTCATTTATTACATTGCGGCTGCAAAGTTACGCAAAAAAAACTAAGTTCACAAGTTTGAGTTTCATTATCTTATGAACTTTTCGCTCTATAACTCATTTGTAAGAAGATAATAGCCCCCTATAACTGTCGATAGGATTAGCAACAAAAGCCATAAAACGACAAAGAGCCTTGACCTAAAAGTCAAGACTCTTGCCACGATAAAAGTCGAGAAGACTATTCTGATAAAGCGACTCATACTTGGCTTGCACCATATCGCTCTGTGCCTTGAGGAGATTGTTTTTAGCCTCATTAAACTCAGTAATGCTGGCCTTACCATTCTCGTATTTTCCCTGAGTAAGCCGGAAGGCATCCTCATTGCTTGCCACAGCCTGTCGGCTGCTCACATAGCGCGACTCGGCAGCTATGGCATTGTAGTACACCTGCTGAATCTCCTTATAAAGAGATTTCTTGGCATCCTCCAACTTAAGCACCTGGTTGTCACGGTCTATACGAGCTGAGCGTACACTGTTGCGAGTGGCAAAACGATTGAAGATAGGCACGTTGAGACTCAAACCAAGATACTGACTGAAATTGTTTTTAAGTTGCTTGCCAAACGATTCGGCATCAAAACCACTCGTCTTGTAGTAGTTGCTGCCCAGCCCTGCATTGAACGCCAGTTGAGGATAATAAGCCGATTTAGCTATAAGAACAGAATGGTCGGCTCCCTTAACACGCAACTCCTGTGCTTTGATCTCGGGTTTGCTCACAAGGCCATCCGCATCGTACTCACTGGCACCCATGCCGATATGGAACAGATAGAGCAGAGTGGCAGACTGGATGAATGGTGCCAAGACAACATTGACTGGCTCCGTATGACTTACGGAGTAGATAACGTGGTGTCGGCAGTGTTGCACATGGACGAGGAAACACCGCATATACACGCCACCATCGTCCCCATCGTGCAGACAGAACGCAAAAAGCAGAAGAAGGAACTAACTGCCAAGAAGAGATATAGGACGAAAGCTCCTGCACCCCGTCTGTGTGCCGACGAGGTGATGAGCCGTGCCAACTTGATACGCTACCAAGATACATATGCAGAGCAGATGGCAGCATACGGATTGCAGAGAGGCGTCAAAGGCTCAGAGGCGCAGCACATATCCACGCATGAGTATTACCGCAGCCTCATTGCACAGGGCGAGGACTTGCAGGCGGATATCACACAACTACTGAAAGAACAGGAAAAGGCAAAAGAGGTGATAGCAGAGGCGGAACAGACAAGGAAAGACTTTGCCCGTATCAAGGCAGAGGCTAAGACGGAGGAATTGAAGAACTCCGCCACAAAGACTGCCACCACAGCACTCAACGGACTAAATTCTCTTCTTGGTGACAACAAGGTGAACCGATTAGAGAAAGAGAATGCCCAACTGCACAGGGAGGTTGAAGATTTGAATGAGCAGATTGAAAGGCTACACACCGACATGCAGAAGTTAAACGACAACCATGCAAGGGAACTTAACCGCACCAATGAGAAGCACCAACAAGAGGTGAACAATCTGAAACGCCTTATTGACAAGACTTATAAGTGGTTTCCGAGTTTCAAACGCTTCTTCAATATGGAGCATGAGTGTCTGGATTGTGGCTTCAACATGGAACAGACCAATAAACTGCTATACGGGCATGCAGTCAATTATAGTGGGTGGCTTCATTCAAATGAGTACAGGCGCAACGTTCTTGCCGATAATGTCATGGCACAAGTGATAAGGGATGAGAAGCGTAACTTGTTCCTACATATCAACCAGACACCCATTGCTCAATGGTTTAAGGGGCAATTCGGGATAGGGCAAGAACAACGGAGAGGAATCAGACGCTAACATGGAATAGGGGGCGGAATACTATATCAAGCCCCCTTTCCTTCTTTTCAATTTGGTTTATGTGCCTTTATTTTTCACTTTTTCCTTTGGAATGCCTATTATTTGGGAAAGTTTTTGTAAATTTGGACCGTGTTCTCTTAAGAGGCATAACTTATTGCTCAATTTTCTCTCTCGAATCACCACCTCGGAAAAGAAAACGAGCAAATATCCAAAAACGCAGAGGTCGCGCTCCATAGCGCAGACTTCTCCATAGCGTTTTTGGCGCTTGTAGTGAGCCTGAGAGAGATATGGCGGGGCTGCGCTTTTTTGTGTATCAGCCCACCAGACGAACTGATTAATAGTAACAAATAATTAGAAGTGATGACTTTACACGAAGCAATGATTAAGGCTATAAATGAATTGGGTGGAGGGAAACAACACATCCAAGACGTTACCGATTACATAAATACCCATCGTTTATATTCAAGAGGTGACAATGCTGTACTACCTGTCAATCAGGTAAGTGCGCGGCTTAGTAGGTACAAGAATATCTTCTGCCGAGCAGATGGATATATTTGGATTAAGGATATGGTATATTAAACTGCTTATGGTTAACGGAAAGCAAATCATCACACGTTGCTTCGCTATTTTAATACTATGTGGAATAATATTGGTTGGAGGCTATGGACTCTATATGTCCTTTAGAGATTTTGACAAGCCTGTTCCCGTAGTGACGAAAACTGATAGTATAGGTCGTCCGTTTGAGATAAACGGATATATGTTTTATCTTCGGAACGATGCCTTATATGATGAGAGTGGAAATATTGTTGCAGACCTATCAATAGAAAACAATAGAACAAATAAAAATGTACAAGCTTCTCCCTCTTTGAAAGATGTACTAACAGAGGGCTTGGGGTACGAAAATAAAGGCTTTGAAGACTTTAGCATTTTTGGATACAGTAAAGAGGAAGTTTAGAAGCTTTACATCCAGTCGGTCATTAAATCTATGGCATCAGGTAAAACGATTGAGGTTAGCAGATGGGTAACATCTGGTGATTGGAGCAATGATGATGAAGAAATGACAATAACAATTTCTTAACAATACAGATATGGTATACAAATGTAAAAACTGCGGAAAGTTCGTTGCAAAGGATGCAACAACGTGTAAGCATTGTGGTCAGGAGGTTCCTGCCGTATTAGAGAATAAGAACCTACCTACTGGTCTGAACGCACAGGCAAGACCTGTTAACGTGAATTTACCCAAGCAGATTCAATGCCCTTATTGTGGTAGCCTATTGAGTTTGCCGAAGCAGTTTGAAAATGACGATTATCTTCGTTGCAATATCTGTAATCAAGATTTTTCTAATCCTTTGAAAAAGACAATCAGTACTCGTTGGATAGACGGCAGCACAATGGGCTATCCAAATCGCACATGGAGAAATGCAGGTCTTTTTCTATTGGCAGTTATCGTATTCTTTATGATTGCCACAAAAGACAAGAATGAATCACAATCTGCCCCTCAGCAGTTCCAAACCGAAAAGAAAGTCAATACTTCTGAAGAAGACGAGACCCGTGAATTGGTCGTTATCGATGGCGAAGCAATTGTAAGAGAGGCTTTGCCAAAATCTGATTATGATATTATCAACAGATGGCGGGAAATCAATCAAGGTTCGACTTCTCAAGAATGCAGATTGGAAAAAATTAAGCGAGACGGGAGTTATAGAATCAAAATTGGTGGTATATACTATTCATGCGAGCCGAGGAAAATTACAAGCGGCTCGGAGATTATATTCCATGACGCGAATTCGCATAATGGCGAATATTTCAATTTGGCTAACGGGACGCCCATCTATTTTATTCCCAGAATGGAAGATGATGGACCAGTAAAAACTGATGGCATCCTTGTCATACAAGCAGACGGCAACGCACAAGTTTACATGAACGACTATAAACATGAGTTCTTTGAATTGTTCACTGATTTGCGTCCGCTTTATTGAATGGAAGTGTGGGATTCCTTTTATCTTTATTTTACAAGCAATTAGAATCATAATGAAAAAAAATATAGTTCTATTTTTAGTTTCGCTAATAGCATTTTCATGTTCAAAAGATAACGAAAGCTAAAGTGCTATTAACAGGTTTGTTAATTCTACATGGGCTTTCTATACTGAAAATTCCACGCGGACTTATTACAAATATGACTTTACGAACAATACATCAGGAAAATATTGGTATTATAAAGGAACAGACAACACAAATAAATTTGATTTTACTTACACTGCTGATAATAAAAAACTGAAATAACCTACCACCCCCTATGTACTCTTCAAGTTTTTGCTTTCTCTTGGCATATCCCCAACCATTAGAATAAGCTCATGCCGAGCATACAAACAGCAAGAGCCTTGACCTAAAAGTCAAGACTCTTGCCACGATAAAAGTCGAGAAGACTGTTCTGATAAAGCGACTCATACTTGGCTTGCACCATGTCGCTCTGTGCCTTGAGGAGATTGTTTTTAGTCTCATTAAACTCAGTAATGCTGGCCTTACCATTCTCGTATTTTCCCTGAGTAAGCCGGAAGGCATCCTCATTGCTTGCCACAGCCTGTCGGCTGCTCACATAGCGCGACTCGGCAGCTATGGCATTGTAGTACACCTGCTGAATCTCCTTATAAAGAGATTTCTTGGCATCCTCCAACTTAAGCACCTGGTTGTCACGGTCTATACGAGCTGAGCGTACACTGTTGCGAGTGGCAAAACGATTGAAGATAGGCACGTTGAGACTCAAACCAAGATACTGACTGAAATTGTTTTTAAGTTGCTTGCCAAACGATTCGGCATCAAAACCACTCGTCTTGTAGTAGTTGCTGCCCAGCCCTGCATTGAACGCCAGTTGAGGATAATAAGCCGATTTAGCTATAAGAACAGAATGGTCGGCTCCCTTAACACGCAACTCCTGTGCTTTGATCTCGGGTTTGCTCACAAGGGCATCGGCAAAGACGACAGAGGGAGATGCAGGCACATAAGACTCGGGATTGATATGCGAGGGCTCAGGACGCAGGATAGAGAAGCCATCGGGCGAGGGGAGTTCGAGCAACTGCGACAGGTCGAGTAGGGAGAGCTGGCAGTTGTTGCTGGCTGTGGTAAGCGTAAGCTGGCTCTGCGCCAAAGCTGCTTTCTGCTGAGAGAGTTCTGCCACACTTGCCTTACCATTCTCTACAATAGTCTGCAGGCGAGCCACTTGCATGGAGTCGATACTCACCTGTCGGCGAGCCACATCGGCTATCTCCATATTATTGAGAGCCTCGATGTATGCCTTGGCCACATTCATACTCAAATCGTTGCGTGCCTTACTCAGGTCGGCATCAGCTGCATCAAGATTGAGTTTGCTAAGACGTATGTTGTGTGTCGTCTTGTTGCCATCGAAGAGAGAGACTGTTGTTCCCAATGAGAAAGAGGTAGAACTGGTGGTACGGTCTTCGTAAGTATTCTGTGCCGTCAGTCCACGACCGAAGGAGATGTTCTCGCCAACCGAGGCATTGAGGTCGGGTAGGCGAGAGTTCTTATTGGTATTGAGCTGCAAAGCCTGCTGCTCGCGTATGTTCTGCATCTGCTTCACCGTGATATTGTGCTCTAAAGCATAGTCGATGCACTGGCGAAGACTCCATGCCTTCTGTGCCTGAGCCTCGCCCAAAGCAAAGAAAGCCATTGCCGACAATATAGTAAAACGGATATTCATCATTTTCATGCTTTATTTATTAGTATGCTTATTCATCATCCTTGTTGTCTGCCACAATCTCAGGACCTCTCACTCTGTCTTTCAGCGACAAGCCCTTCTTAATCTCAATATTCACGCCGTCGCTCAGTCCTGTCACCACCTGCTTGCGCTCATAGGTTTTCTTCTCACCACTACCCTTGACAATATATACAAAGGTACTGTCGCCACTAAACTCGATGGCACTCTCGGGCACGGTAACAACATTCAAGGCCTTGGCCAGAACTATCTCTGCATTGGCACTATAGCCAGAGCGAATCTTGCCACCCTTGACAGAACGAACAGCAGCCTTCACCTCAAACTGGTTGGCACCATTGTTCTCTACAGCCTTAGGAGAAATATACTCCAAGTCGGCATCAAACTTAAGATCCTGCATGGCACCAATGGTAATCTTCATCGGCATTCCTATAACAAGATTTCCCACCTCAGTCTCGTCGATGTTGCCACGGAAGATAAGGTCGTTCATATTTGCCACACTGGCTATGGTAGTACCGTCATTGAAGGTATTGGAAAGAATGACCGAGTTGCCCACCTTGACAGGAATATCGAGAATAATACCCGAGATAGTGGAACGTATGAGGGTAGAAGAGGCATTGGCATTACTCTTCGACACACCATCACGTACAACTTCGAGAGCATCTTCGGCAGCCACCTTTTCCTCGCGTGCCTGCTTGAGAGCCTGCTTTACCTTGTCGAACTCGTCGGCGCTTACCAACTGCTTCTTATACAGGTTGTCCTCACGTCCGAAGTCTATCTGTGCTTGCTTCAGATTGATTTCAGCCAGGCGCACACGAGCCTGAGCGCTGCTAAGCTGTCCCATATCGGGAATCACCTTTACCTTGGCTATCACCTCGCCAGCCTGCACATAGTCGCCAGCCTCCTTGCAAATCTCGGTAATAATACCGCTTATCTGTGGCTTTACGCTTACCTCGTTGCGTGGTTCTATCTTACCTGTTATGACGGTGGTTTTCAACACATCACCCATCTTAGGTACAAACTCGCTATACTCGGTAGCTTTGGGTTGAGATTTCTGATACAGGAAGACGAATGTTCCTACAAAAATCAAGGCGACAATGGCCGCTACAATCAGTTTGGAATACTTTTTCATATCGTTGTTTTTTTATATTTTCATGATGTAACTTATTGAACTTTATCTGGATAGTTTATTCATCACGCATAGCATCTACGGGCTTGATACTCATGGCTCGCCAGGCGGGTGCCAGTCCTGCCAAACCTCCAAGGAGACTGATGAGCAGGGCAGAGAAGATGGCCGTCCAGAAGTTGACCTGGAAGTGGGCTGCCAAAATACCGTCTGTGGTATTGGCCAATTCTATCAGCTGCAGGATTGCCACACCGAAGATAATGCCACTCATACCTGCTACAAGGGTCAGGATAATACTCTCCGAGATGATTTGTGAAAGTATCATCCTGGGAGTGGCGCCGATGGCACGCCGGATTCCTATCTCGGTGGTGCGTTCCTTTACCGTTACCATCATGATATTGCTCACACCGATAGCTCCGGCCAACAGGGTGCCTATGCCTACCAACCAGATGAGGAAGTTGACTCCATTAAACAGGTTGTCGAGCATTTGGAAGAGTACCTCGGTATTGAACACCATGAGTCCTTTTTCGTCAGTAGGATCAATGGAGTGGGCACGTGCAATGGTTTCGCGCATACGCTGCGACAACTTGCTCATCACAACACCTTTATTGCCCGTTACAGCTATGATATCGACAGCCGTACCACGATTATAGGCTGTACGCAAGACAGACAGGGGTAGGGTGATAGTCTCGTCGGCCTGTCCTCCAAGGTTCACTCCATTGCCCGAACGGTAGTCTACTCCCACTACGGTATAGTAGGTGGAATCCACCCTGACCGTCTTGCCACATGGGTCGCCGCCACCTGGGAAGAGATTCTTATAGATCTGTTTTCCAATGACACATACCTTGCGCTGCTGGCGCACATCCATATCGTTGATGTATCTGCCATAAAACATCTTTGGAACAGAGACTTTTGCATAATCAGAATTGACGCCCTGTGTGCTGCCACTGAAACTCTTGTCGGCAAAGACAACATTTTTTCTTCCTCCGAAGAGGAGCGGGGTGATGACATCGAGCTCAGGCATCCGCTGGCGCAGTCGTTCCAGGTCTTTTTCCTCCATCTGCCAGGAACGTCCTTTATTGAATCCTTTATAAGGTTTGGTGGTATTCTGTGCCCATATTACTGCGGTATTGGTGGCAAATCCAGAGAAGTTAGCTTGCAGCAACTCCTTCAGTCCCTGTCCACCTCCCATCAGGACAATGAGCATGAACACACCCCAGAACACACCGAAACCTGTCAAGAGACTGCGGCTCTTGTTTCTCGTGATGGTGTCGAGAATCTCCTTATATGTATCTAAATCGAAACGCATATATTAAAGGTGTAAGCCTAATTAAAAATTAAACACTTCACATTAAACATTAAATGACTATTCCGCTCTCAACGCCTCTATAGGACGTATTTTAGCTGCCTTGATAGCAGGTATGAGTCCGGCAATGGTTCCTGCTATCACGATGGTGATGGTGGCTCCGATACAAGTACCTATACCCACTGTGGGGTTGACAAACATGGCTGCTTTGAAAAGTCCCGTATCTACGGTAGTATGACCTATGGTTTTGTCCATCAGCTCATTGGCTGCCACACCACACACCATACCTATATATCCAAAGAACGAAGTGATGATGATACTCTCGGTGATGATGAGCTTCAATATTGACCAAGGTTTGGCTCCTATGGCCTTGCGCACACCAAACTCGCGGGTCCGTTCCTTTACGGTGATGAGCATAATGTTGCTCACGCCCACGATGCCGCTCAGTAGGGTAAAGAGTCCTATTATCCAGAGGGCAGACTGGATGATGGCGATACCCTGATTCATCTGTATATTGTCCAAATAGCGGTTCCACAGCCATAGACTTCGCTCGTCATCAGGAGCTGCCTGATGGTTCTTGTTGATGCTGGCACGATAATTTTTCTCAAAGGCCTGATTGTCTTCCTCACTCTTCATATTCTTGAGAGTAAACTCAATGTCGCCAGCCTTGTCGCCCTTGGCATAAATGGTCTTGACGGTATAGAAAGAGGTGAATGCCTCGTTATTCTGTCGCGTCTCATCGTCCTTGTAGATTCCTACCACCTTGAAGGAAAGGTCGCCCAACTTGACATTCTTGCCTACGAGCAACCGATAGTCTTTTACCAGTTCCTTGGCCTGACTACGACTCATCACAACCACCTTTCTGCGCTGCTGCATATCTATTTGATTGATGAATCGCCCTTTCAGCATCTCTATTTTGTTGATTTTGGTATGGGAAGGATAAACACCTGTCAGCGTCTGGTCGGCTATATAGTTGTCGCCATAATTGATATTCACACTATATTGCTGCAGCTGTCCGCCCACATCGCCTACCTGATGTGCATAGACATGATCGGTGATGAGCATATCCTTGTCGTTGAGGTCGATAGGTCTTCCTTCTTTCAGACCATTATAGGCCTTCGAAGTGTTCTGTCCATATACTACCATTGAGTTGGCCAGAAATCGGTCACTCTGCTGCAACTGGGCGTTGATGAGCCCATTGCCTGCTCCCAAGAGGAAGATGAGCATAAAGATGCCCCATGCCACGGCAAAGCCTGTAAGCGATGTACGAAGCTTGTTGCGCTTCGACGTACTCCATATCTCTGACAGGAGTGAGGAGTGAAAGGTGAAGGATGAAAATTTCATTTGCATTAATTATTTATAAGTTAGTAAAGCCGAAGAACTATACGAGGTAGACAATAGAATTCTTCTCTCTTTACTCTTTACTCTTCGTTCTTCACTTACTTGACGTAGTCTTTCGACACAAGATGATGATCCCGGTTGTCCTCTATACTTCCTATGAGTCCATCCTTGATATGTATTACCTTGTCGGTCTCGTTGGCCACACCGCTTTCATGAGTCACCACCACAATGGTCATGCCTTCTTTCTGGTGCAGTTCCTTCAGCAGGTCCATCACCTCGACACTTGTTTTGGAATCGAGTGCACCGGTAGGTTCATCGGCAAGGATAATCTGTGGTTTGGTAATGAGGGCACGGGCTATGGCCACACGCTGCTTCTGTCCACCCGACATCTCGTTAGGGTAGTGGTTCGCCCATTGCGCCAAGCCTAACTTGTCGAGATACTGCATAGCCAACTCATGGCGCTTACGGCGACCCACTCCCTGGTAAAATAATGGCAATTCTACGTTTTCTACTGCTGTCTTGAACGAGATGAGATTGAACGACTGAAAGATGAATCCTATCATTTTGTTGCGATATTCAGCAGCCCGAGTCTCGCTCAAGTCTTTGATAATCACATCATTCAGACGGTACTCACCCGAATCGTAATTATCGAGTATACCCAATATGTTGAGCAGGGTAGACTTTCCTGAACCCGATGCACCCATGATACTCACAAACTCGCCACGCTCTATGTCGAGACTGATACCTTTCAGCACATGCAGGGGCTGTGCACCCTGATAGGTCTTATTGACGTCTTTTAAGTGAATCATTGTCTTGAATGGTTTAATATTTATTTGAGTACTTTGAGTTGAGTAGTATCAATGTCGGTAGATCCCTTGTCATTGATACTTATTTGCTTCGTTGTACCCGTTATATCCATATCGGTAGATCCAAACGAATTAACTTTGATGTGGTCACAATCGGCAGTAAGATGTGAGTCGAAGCTGCCATAATTGGAAACCTCGAAGTCTCTTCCCTTAAGACCAAAACTGCCGTCAAATGAACCATAATTATTGATAAAGGCAGAACCTGTAATATGCATCATTTTATCAACATCGAAAGAGCCATTATTGTTGATATGTACAGAACCTGCTATATTCATGTCGTTATTGATATCCAGTGAACCATAATTGTTGATTCGAAGAGAATCTGTAATCTGCATAGGATTATCAATATCTAAAGAACCATTGTTGTCAATAGATACATTGCCAGCCTTCACTGTTCCCTTGTCGTAATCGAACGAACCTTGGTTGGAAATCGCCAAAGACTTACTCTGATTGATGTCGCCATAGAAATCTAAAGCTCCATTGTTGCTGATTTGGTCGATAGAGGGAGCACTGATATAAACCTTAAGACTATAAGAGGAAGTATTGTAGAAATGGGCATATCTGTTCATGATATTCAGTACTCCATCGGTAACCTCAAGTTTGGCCTGTGCTATACATTGCTCGGTGCCTTCCACTGAAACACTATAGGCAGCCGACTGCGTATAGTAAACATCAATACCTATCGCATTGCTGATGGCATGAAAGTCTTTTAAGGCGAACGACTGCTTGATGACTTTCTCGTTATCCAGATTTTTTACTTGTTGTGGAACATTCTGCTTGCCCACAAGATTGACACAACTGGTAAAACTCAGTATAGCAAACAGTGCTGTTATTATCATTTTTGTTTTCATTTTCTTAATATATTTATGGGGGTTAAAAACTTCTATTGTGGCATTACATTTATCTCATCAAGTTCACCCTGTAGGGCTTCCTTCACCTCATCGAGTGAAATATCGAGCAATACCATCTGGCGGGCCAACTCGGGCAGGCGTTCTTTCATAAACTCCTGCTTGCGAGTCTTCTTGATCTGTCGCTTGGCTCCTGATGATACGAAATAGCCCAGCCCTCGTTTGTTGTAGATGATGCCTTCTGAAGCCAACTGGTCGTACGATTTGACTGTGGTATTGGTATTTACCTCAAGCAAGACTGCATATTCACGCACACTGGGCACACGCTCGTCTTCTCGATATTTACCTGCCAGTATCTCGTCACACAATCGTTCGGCTATCTGTATGTATATCGCCTTGTCGTTGCTGAAATCCATAGTTTGTTTTTTATTGTTTTACAATATGTTAAACCACTTGTTGTTAATAATCTGCATATGAGTGAAAAGCTTGTAGGATGCCCAGTAATTGAATACCGACAAGAGCAGAAAAACATTCACCATAAGCCATCCGAAAGTATTAGGTTGCATAGATTGGACAAAATGAACCAGTACATCGTCATCCACGAAGGAAGATATCAATGCCATCAGAAACATCAGAATGAAACTGGAGCAAATGGTCAGCAAGGTGGCAGACTTGCGGAAAATAGTGCCTCCCAAAGTAAAGAAGGAATGGTTAAAGATCGTCAACGATAACAAAAACATACCCACAGGGAAAGTCTGTCCTAATACGCTGGTACCATTGCGCACTACAAAGTGGGAGCTATCGAAATTATTTTTCAAGAACAATTGCTCAAAAGCCCTTGCTACTAAAGAACCCTGCATGCCTGGAGTAAGAAAGAGGCTGAACACAAACTGAATGATATCAGCTATCATCCACGAAGCGAATATCATCAAAGATGTTCCTACTACAGTGTACAGCAAACGGGAAATAAACTTCTCCATATTGGTGGCTGGCAACATCAAGAACAAAGAGCGGGAAGCCTTGGTCTTCATGTTAATGAAGATTCTTGAGCCACAGAAAAAGAAAATAATGAAACTCATAAACATGAACAAACCAGAAACATTTCCCAAGTATAAGTCCTTTACATCATGATATGTAACATAACCATTGCTTCGCCAATTAAACTGAAAACAAATACAGATAAAGGAAAATACAAAAGCCAATCCCAAAGTGTTGCGCACATATTTCTTCCAGTTGGATAATGCGTCCCAGCGCAAAACCATTGCCAAACGATGAAAATCTAAAACCTTATTCATATTATTGTCTTTTTTTGAACTTTTGCAAGTTCAGAAGTTATAGTAATTTGAAAATGAAAATAGAAACCTCACTCTTTATTTACAACTTGCCGTTGATGGCTGCATTGAAGAGAAGCTCGAGGTTCATCTGAGTCTCCCGGCTGCCAGACTTTCGCTTGGCTATCACGGCATTGCCCTGAAGTGTAGGCTCAGCATAGAGTACCGAGTCGTCCATCTCGGCAGGTGTGCGGTACTCGAAGGAATAGTCCTCACAAATATCTGCCACCGAGGCATCGAGCAAGAGATTATTCTGATTGAGAATAACAATGTGGTCGAGCAGCGACTCGATGTCATGAACCTGATGAGTAGAGATAATCAACATTCGCTCATCGGTCATGTTGTTGGCTATCACCTTGCGGAACTGACTCTTCGATGGGATGTCAAGGCCATTGGTGGGCTCGTCCATGAAAAGGTATTTTGTACCTGTGGCAAGGGCAAAACTCATATAAGCCTTTTTCTTTTGTCCCATCGAGAGTTCGTTCAAATTAAGAGAGAGAGGTAATTCGAAATCCTGCAAACATCTGTCCAACACTTCCTGACTGAAGTTGGGATAGAAGGGACGGTTCATCTTCACATAGACATCGAGCGAAACATTGGGGAGAAAAAACTCCTCTGTCACAATAAAGATGTCGCGAAGTACATCTGGGCGACGATCACATGAAGATACTCCGTCGATAAGAATAGTGCCCTGCTGTTGACGCAGCAAACCACTGATCAGGTAGAGCAGAGTGCTCTTGCCTGTACCATTCTTACCTAAAAGTCCATAGATATTATTTTCCTTAAGAGTCATGTTGAAATCATTGAACACGTTTCTCTTGACTCCTTGATAATGGAAACTCAAATTGTTTACTTGTATCATAATCTAACTGTTTTAGTGTACTACTTTAATATTACACTGCAAAAGTATATCAAAAAACAATAGCTTCCAAATTTTCGAGCAACTTTTTTTTTGCTTTTAACACAACGTTAACTTTTCCACCTTATTATATAAAGATAATCATATAAACATACTCAAGTTCTGAACACTACGAAAGTTTAAATATCTGTCCCACACTGAGATGCAAAGCAATAAGACACCTGTTGCCATCATGGTATTCATTTTTTTTAAAAACAGATGCTATCAAAATGCCTACTTATGGCACAAATGTGCCCCACGTAGGGCACAAATGTGCTCTTTAAGGAGCATTTTTACCTCAAAGGAAAATAATATCACCAATTGAGCTTTCGCTGGGCTCAGAAGTTATAGAAAATTAAAAACAACAGCTTTTGTGGAAATAGTTAATGTTTAATTTCAAATCCACAAAAGCTGTTGTCTTAACTAACATTACTTCCCTAAATGCGAAAGTTGAGTTAGATATACTTCATCAAAATGTCCCAGACTGCTATGATATGGCAGATACTACCAGCCAGTACAAAGAAATGAAAGACAGAATGCATATACTTGCGCTTGTTGATACTATAGAATACAGCACCCGTAATATAGCAAACGCCCTCGGCAACAATCCAAATGACCGTAGCAGGCGAAACAGAATCAATGAGAGGCTTGAAAGCAACCAACACAGAAAGTCCCATGCCAACGAAACAAATGGTTTCCAAATTGCTGTGATCCTTCAGCCGGCAAAAACTCATAACAGTTCCTGCAATGGCGCAAGCCCAGATAAAACAGAACAGACTCCAGCCCCAATAACCCTGATCGCGCATAGCTATGAGTGTGATGGGAGAATAAGAACCTGCAATATGCCAATAGATGGCAGCATGATCCCATTTGCGCAGTCGCTCTTTCCACTTGCTCCATGCCGAGAGAGCATGATACATAGTAGAAGCGATGTACGACATGAGCATGCCGAAGAGATAAAGTATCACTCCTGCCGTTGCCCAACCGTTGTGATTGGTAAAACACCAATATAGGAAAACAATGCCTACGATGACTCCCAAAAGGATGCCACCGGCATGCGACCAGGAATTCCAAAGTTCCTCCTTATGACTGAAATGTATCTTGAGTTTCATAATTCTTTTATCGTGCTTAAAATATAGTTTGCCGAATGCAGCTTATCTTTTGCAAAGATAACCCTATTATCTGTAACCGAAGACCATCGTGACGTTAAAAAAAAATAATGAGAACCTCCGCACTCGGAAATTCTCATTACGATGTAAATATAAATTGTATAAGTAAAAGATGATATCTGCGTTTCGCAACGCACCTTGTTTAAAACCAATGCAAAAGTAGTAAAATTTGTTTTTTAACAGGTGACTTTTTTGTCTTTTAGGGGGTAAAATTTATTTTTTAAACTAAAATGAACCGATTTTACCACTCATTTGCTTAAAAAAACAAGCCCTTGAGTGTTAAAAGACACTTTGTAAAAAAAACACCAGATACAATAATACATCTACAAAAAGCACTTAAAGCTAACAAAAAACATCATTTAGAGACTTCATTCTGTATTTGTAAATTTAGAAATTAATGAAAATGAAAATGGTTTTGCCCCACACGCCCTGAAGGGGCAGAAGCTCTTAGCCCAGGGCAGCGCCCTGGGTTATTACGGACGATAGCCTTTCGCCCTGTAAGGTAGGGTGTTCAAAATCCGTTTAAAATTTGGCACGTTTTTTAGTCGAATAATC
>ERZ1026858.57-NODE-57-length-55558-cov-62.541664_pt1 | contig 55558 bp, 30 predicted proteins | sample MGYA00380159_ERZ1026858 | MGnify/ENA primary metagenome ERZ1026858 (study PRJEB33269, sample SAMEA4719795) | human gut metagenome | biome: human-associated habitat; feature: organic feature; material: feces | place: Cameroon | collected 2013-10 ...
AAAGTGGTTTTAGGTAAACAGAAAAGTGGTTTTAGGTAAACAGAAAAGTGGTTTTAGGTAAACAGAAAAGTGGTTTTGGTTGGAAGTCTTTTCAAGTTTTCTATTATTTTTTGTGATTTTAAACTTAAAACGTCTTACTGATACACACTTCCATTTATCCCATCTTCATCTATTACCTCACCAAAAGCCTTGGCAAAACGATGATAAAAGTCTTCATCACCTGTAAGATGCATCCTAAAATCAGCACCGAACAATACAGGATTTTCTGTCTTTTATAAAAATATCAATAGAATGTAACTAGCTTGTTATCAAACTATTATCATTTATTTTCTAGCTTTTCAAATAACACAGATACACCCTAGATCCGGGCATTAATGACCGGATACCTTTGCTTCGCCATTCCATTAACCTCCTTACTGTTCCAGCCCCGTTTTCACAACATACGGGAAAAATGAATTCAAGTGGCGGGAAAAGCTATTGCTCCCTCAGACTTTTATCGTATCTTTGCACCAGCAATCGAAGGAAAAGCCTTATGTGCCTGAAAACGGTTATCTATGATGACCCAGGCGGGGGATAAATGATGGCAGGCGCCGGTCATCAATGACGACCCCAAAAAGAACAAGAAACGGGGCTTCCGGGGAGTTGCAAAAATGAACCTTTTAACACAAACGACTATGATTAATTACAGCATCATAATGCGTAGCGTGAACGCAAACCTTCTGGCCATCGTTTTATTTTGTGGTATTGAATTCTTAATATAAACTAAGCCTTTTCATAAAAACCACTTTTCTGTTTACCTACTGGTTTAGAAATGTGGCTAGTAGGCGCCTTTTCTATCGAAAGAACTGTTGCATTCATGTATAATTGCTGTGTTGTTGGCAAATAGATTATTAGATTATACTATTATTCTAATTGCCGCATAAACTAATATTCTGATTTTTTTCTATGATTATTTATGCAAAAAGTACAAGAAGGGTGGAAAAGCTTTTATAGTATGTATTAGGGGATGACTATTCTACAAAAAGAGGGCATCCGAACAGATGCCGGTTGCCCTCAATGATGAAATGTATCTTATTATATATAAATGCCTTATAATATTATGTATAGATATATTTATCTATTGAATCCAGAAATCTCGACGTATGGCGCCTGACCTCTTCCGTCCTCATCTCGATAAGATACCTTGATCTTCTTACATTCATTTGGCATCAGACAGAAGTAGTTGTCGCTATATATAACTGGGAGAATCTGTTCGCCATCACCACCTTTTAGGTTCAAACGAATTAGAAGGGCAGGAACATTGCCAGTATTTCGGATTTCAACTTCGCCAATCCACTCTTCACCCTGTTGAACAAAACGTTTACCGCTGATGGCAACATCTGCTTTAGGGAGCTTAGAGAGTGCCTGAAGGTTATCTTCTTCCTTACCTTGGACATAGAAGTTGTCAGAAATAACCTGATTGTTCTGTTCGAGATTTAACTTGATGTAATAAACTTCTTCGTCCGGTTCACTTACGCTTACCGCATCTACGGTCTGGTCTTCACCCACGTTCACTTCCTTACTTTCTTCCTTGATTAACTTTCCGTACAGATCAAAGATCTGAACCTTGGCAACCAAGCCATTCTTGGCACCACCAGTGAAGTTAACTACTTCTGCTACTTTTTTTACTGGATTATACTGGATATGCAGTGGCTCGCAAGCCTTCTTTACACCAAAGTATGCGGCAGTTGGCTCGAAGTAATAATCGTAGGTACACCAAACCATGCTTGGCCAGCAGGCATGACTCATCCAGATGAGTAAACCAAGACGATCCTGCTGAGAAGACTCGTACATCGCACGGTAGCCATCATAGTTGAGCCACTGTGCCCATTTAGTAAACTGCTCTGCACTCTGAGGTTTGCCATAACGCTTCTCCATGATTTTGTTGAAAGATTCACCTCCCTGAGCACCCTTCAATGTATAATCATGCTGTCCCCATGCATCGTTTTGAGGCCACAGGTGTTCTGGTTTCATCATTCTGCTCAAAGATTCGAAGGTTGGAACATTAGGCATACCACGCTCTGAATGCAACTTGTGACTTTGGTTAGCGAAGTAGAAAGATGGTGACTTCATCTGATAAGGACCATGTCCGCTGACACCTAAGTCGGCTGAGCTAGGAATATAACCCAACTGAGGATGGATATCCTTTACCTGTTCTCTCAAAACCTTATCAATGGCTGCCGGAGGGAATCCCTCATTACGTCCACAGTAGATACCGATGCTGGCATGGTTGCGGATGCGGGCGATGTAATCGGCAGAGTTTTCCAGGAACATTTTGTGATCATCAGGATCTGGTCCGTCCCAAGGGTTAGCTAGCCAGAAGTCCTGCCATACCATGATACCATACTTGTCGCATGCCTCATAAAGTTCTTCATCACCAATCTGTCCTACCCAGTCGCGAATCATATTGTAGTTCATCTCCTTATGATAACGCACGGCAGCATCATATTCACGTCCGCGATAGTTGAGGTTAGTCTCCGCGAATCCCCAGTTACCACCCAATGGGTTCAATCGCTTGCCATTGATGTAAATCTTGGTCTGGGTCTCCAGGTCGGCATAGCTCATCTGTCGGATACCAGCTTTATAGTTGACCTCAGAAAGCATCTCACCGGAAGTCTTATCCGATACCCTGAAACCTGCATCATATAAATAAGGAGAACCATAACCGTTAGGCCACCAAAGATTCATGTGCTGGTCCTTGAGTTGTGGATAGTCGGTAGGAGCGAAAGCTACCTCACGTTTTTCATTTGGTTTCAAGCTTACTTCCTTCTCAAACTTGATTTTACCGATATAACCTGCCAATTTCACAGTCTTTTCTGCAGCATCTGCATTCTGTAAGAAGACAGACGGAGTCATTGTTGCCAATGTATCAGGCAAGTTTAAAGTAGATGTTACTACAGGGTCAGAAACACTTACCCCATTGTCATGAGTAAGATAGACATCATTCCAAATACCAATTTCACGACCTGGGGTATTGGTTATCCAGTCCCAGCCGATTGAAGCGTGGAAGGTAGGGTTATCAGCACCCAGCTCGCCACCGTTCAGGTCTGTATTCTGAAGATTTTTCTGCTTCACAACCCCAAAGTGAGCATTCTTGATGACATGTACCTCCAACTTGTTGGCACCTGGTTTCAGTTTCTTGGTAATATCGATGCGAGAGCGGATAAAGGCACCATCAATTCTGCCTATCTTCTCGCCGTTTAGCAATATATTAGCCTTCCAGTTAATACCATCGAAATTGAGATAAGTATGTTGCTGCTTGTTGGCTGATGGCTTATACTCGATAGTTGTACGATACCAAAAATCAGAATTGAAGAACGATTCTGAAATCTGACGCATATTGTCATCGTAGCGATTATCTGGCACCGCACCGATATTCATATAGCTGGTGAGTACGGTACCAGGTACAGTTGCCTGAATCCAGGTATCACTTCCTTCGCGTCGCAACTGCCACTGGTTGAGCATTTGTTTGCCATTGGTAGAGGTTAGGGTATTGGCTGTTTCGGCACGCAAGCCACCCTTACCCATCACCTGCATCTCAGACAAGGCAAATCGGCCGGATGCATCCGGTTCTGTAAGCAGCAGTCTAACATATCTCCCATGACCTTTGCAAGCTATTTTTTCTATCAGACCTTTCTGCTTTTGCTGCCCCAAGGTTGCTATATCGCTCCAGTTTTTGGCATCGTTTGAAACCTGAATCTTGCCATTGCGAGCTTTGTTGATCCAAAAGAGATTCACCTGGTCGAAGTCTGCCTCTGTGCCCAAATCTACATAGAGCCACTGAATTTTAGCATCAGTTTTCTTAGCTAAGTCAGATTTCCAGACACTTGCGAAGTGCATGGATGGACGCCAAGAGGTACTGTTGTCGATGAGTTTGATACGCCACCACGCAGCCCCCGGCATAATCAACTCGATGCGTACATGTTCGTAGCTGCCAGGTTTCTTCAGTGGGATAGAAACATTCAATTTTCTAAGTGGGAGTTTCACTACGTCCTGGAACTTGTTAGGGTCGGAGCTTACCTGCTGTTTGGTAGCAACACCAGGCAGATCAGAACCTTTCTCTTCACCCAGTACTTCCCATTTCTTACCATTGTGTGAACCCATCACACGAATGGTATAGCCTTGCGAAGCCTTGTCCTTATAGAAAGCCAGTTCACCGGTAAATTCCAATTTCTTGAGATTCACTTTCATGGCTTCCCAATTAAACTCAACAAATGCATTTTCACCTTTGATATATTGGCTTGTAACCGTATTGCCGTCTATCATTTTCTCCTTGTCGCGGTTAGACAATTCGCCCTCATTGGTTTTTACACTGAGAAACGAAGGAGCTTTACTGGTGATGATACCGTCCGTTACGAGATGTCCCGTAAGGTTGAAATCAGCATTAGATGAAGTATATACCATACGGTTCAATGCAATGTTCCTATAGGTATAATCCTTCACCATTTTAGGAGCCGTGAACTGTGAAAGGCGCCCCGGGTATTGCCCGATTCCTCTTGTTTCGGCATAATTGTCGGCATGTATCATGCCTAAAGATTGGCTAAGTATGGCCATTAACACAACTGCTTTTCTCATTAGGTTATAATATTAATATTAATTATTTAGATTTTGTGGTGGCAAAGTTACGAAAAAAAAATAAATATACGCTTGTTTTCTTTCTTAAATTATGGTACTTTTATGTTTTATTTGAACGAAAAAAGTACCCAATAGGTATGGCTTTCTAAAAATAAGCTACACCTATTGGGTAGGAATGAATCTGTCTGTTTCTAAAGGAAATACTTATTTCCTGTGAAAAGTTTTCTGTTTTTATTTCATCTTACAGTCTGGAAGAACTTCCATACATCTTTTTCCTTCTATAGTCTTCAGTATGCAGCCGATGGTCTTTCTACCGATGTTTCTGTTTACCGGAACGAGATCTTTACTGATAATTTCTACATAGTGAACGCCAGCGTTAGGCACATCCATAGGTAGAGTACCTTCGGCTTGCATCTTGGTATGCTCGAATTTTTCTACATCGTCGAATCTTACATAGCGGTTGGTCTTGCCGTCAACAAAGCCAACGCATACCGTATCCTTATCTGTTGCGATAGAGGCAAAGATGAGTTTTTCACCAGCAAAACGCTTGAATTCCCTTCCGCGTTCTCGTTGCAGAAGTTCTGCCATGGAAACCTTGCATACTCTGCCGCTCTCGTATACCAGAATGAGCCATCCCTCTTCTTCGTCTTCGTGTACTGCAAGTTTCAGGCGATAATCTTGCCAGTCATCGTCATCCAGTACCTTATATTCGTCGGTATCCATCAGACAGATGACGGCAGTAACTGGGCGGTAACCGTCTTCATAATCATGCAGGGCATTGTTGCGCAGACGTGAAGTCTGGATATGCTCTGTGATAGGAGCAGATTCTACATGTTTGACGATGTTTTTAGTTTTCTTTTCATTCTGGGCAGTGTCTACGATATTAGCAGAAGGAGTAGTGTTTACTGCCAGATGCGGAATATGCTCCTCTGCCCATTGTTTTCTGATGGCAAGGAACTTTTCTCTGTAGGTGGCATTTACCTTACGTGCTGATGTTCCCATGCGTTCGAAATATTCACAACCCACGGCGATTGGGGTAGGGCAAGGCTCGATATCGATAATGAGTACGGCATTGCTTACTTCCTCGTCGAAGTGAGTATGTACATAGTGGGCAGCCTCCTGTCCGAGATAGTAAACAATCTGGTTGTTGACATATATCTCATATTTGTCTTTAGATCCCTTGAAGAGTGGGTTTTTCAAGTCTTCTTCCAATCCCATTTCGTAACCGATGTCGGATACGCCAAGATACAGATGACCACCTTCGGCATTGAGGAAGGCGCAGATTTCCTGCATAATCTTCACTGTCTGTGCCGTAACATCCACTCGCATGGAGTTCTCTGGATATACGATAGATGTCTTGAACTCAGTATGGAAGTCTTCCTTGCCATAGTTCTTTTTGTTGGAAGAAGATTTCTGTAGTTTCAGGAGCGCACGAATCTTGTCGAGAATGTCACCCGCCTGGGTGAGCAGTCCCGATTTCTTGACGAAATTATGGGAGAGAACGAGCGATGCAAGCTGTTGCAGATGAGGATCTTCTGTAAGACTGCTCCAGCGGTATAGCTCTTCATAATGTTCCTCGCTATCCAGACAGCCGATGATGCGCAGTTGCATGAAGTCGTGGCGCAGGATGGCATTGCGTTCGAATAGTTCAGGCTCTGTTTCTGCGATATGATTGATTTTCTTGGTATCAACCTTATCCAATGCTGCAAAGTCGTTGAGAAGTTCCAGCAATGTCAGTCGGCTGTCATAATATCCTATGCGTTCTTTGCTATCCAGCATGATGGCAAGTAATCGGCAGAAGTTGAGATAGTTATAAGCCTTGATGTTATCTTCTTCCAGTGTTGCCTTGGCATCGATGATGGCCATCAGTTCTGATACGTATACTTCGTTCATGGAAACGGCATTAGCCAATTCGTCCTTCTCTTCCTTAGGATTGTATACTTCATGGTTTGCATATCCCAGCATCAGTTGATGGAATGCATCGGCAAGGCTGAATCTGCTCTCAGGCGATTCTCTCAGGAAAGTACCATAGAGATATTCGTTGGCACCTTCGGTAATGTTGTCTACTTCTACAATCATGCCTTTCTTCAAGTCATTGAGGCTCATGCCAGGAGCTGGACAGATAGAGACCGAGAAACCTTCGCTGCTGACGGCTGGAATACGGGGAACTCCAGGCACCTGATTGAAGAGCAGGCAGGTGAGGCGAGAGCTGTAGAACAAGTCGTTCACTCTCACATCGTCTTCGTATTCGGTTATCATGTCGCGCATGGCAAAGACATAGCTTCCGTCGCTATTTACGTCTTTTACATAAGCACGTAGCAATAGCGGCATTTTCTGGTATTCGAAGGATTGGATATTGACATCGCCAGGGAAGAAAGGTACTACGTCGTTTAATACATCGAGCGTACCCATTCCTTCGCAACCATCTTCCACAATCTTGCATTCGAAGAGAAGTTGTCCAGGGAGCTGTCGGGTCACGATGATCATGGTTTCATCATCGATATAGAGCTTTCTGTTCGTCTTTTTGGATGTCTTGCGCTTTTGGACGAATAGCGAGTGGTTGATATACTCCCATAGCTCCTTGTAATGCTCGATAGTGGTGCCCACCTTACCTCTCAGTTTTACCGGTGGTTTTTCATCGAGTCGGACAGAAATTCCGTGCCAGAGTCCCATACGGGCAGAGAGGGGCATATAGAGATTTTCCTTATCCAGGTCTTTTGGCTGTATGGTGATGGCTTGCTCGTTAATAGACAGCAATGCCATATCACTCTCATATTTAGCGGGTTCAAAGCTTTCCACTGTATCGTTGTTCTGCGAGCAGAGCATGTTTGCCAGTACAAAGGCATCATCGCTGTTGAATGGTAGGGCTGCATCAAACTCTGCCTGGGTAAAGAGTGAAAGGAAAGCTCTCTGCAGAGTCTTGTTAGAATCGCTTACGTTCATCAATGATACCAGGCGGTAGAGTATGGCTTGGTTCAGGGATGTGTCGTAAATCTTGTGAGTAGCATTTCTGCCAAGTATCAGCTCGATGATCAGTACTTGTATCATCGTCTCCTTAGTGGTTGTATCGCTCGATAGCCGGTCGGTCTGGCTATAGATATTGTCTACGTATCCCTGTAGCAGTTTGAGCCATTGCATCTGGAAAGGTTTTCTGTTCCAGAGATATACTTCCTGGCTGCGGAGAGTGGCAAGAATCGTGTTGATATGTTTCTCCATAATCGAGAAGTCAAGCATGAAGATACATTGCATGATGCAGAATTGCTTGCGTGGATGATAGATGTAGGCACAAGTGGATAGGGTAGAAAGAATATGACAGATAGTATCTTCTGCCATACCGTTTTTCAGAATTTCGATAGCCTGGATATAGTAGGATAGCAGTTCTATGATATCAGTAAAGCGCTGTTCCAGCAGAATGCGTTCTGCTTCCTGACAGCGTGGAAGCAGATACTTGCTTTCTAGAGTTTCCATGCAATGAGTATGAATGTCCAGCAGTTGAGCCTGCAGTTCATCCTGGCTTAGACTGCCGGAAATACCAGCTATCCATCGATGGCACTCCAGGTCGAATATTTCGGATGGTGTATCGCCGAGCATCAGTTTTCTGAATTCTTCTGTGTTCCAGCTTTCATCACCGATGATATTGCGAAAATCTTGATCAGAGAGTGAAAATTCTGATTTTTCTGCGCCCAAGACGTCAACCAGTTGTACTTCCATCAGTTTCTGGCGGAATTTGGTAATTCTACATCTTACTCTTGGGGTAAGAGCCGCATTGATAATGGTATCTCGTTTTAGTATGGCAGTGAAGCCATATTGGTCTTCCAGGTGATAGCAATCGCCTACAGTCATTTTAATTTTGAAGTCCACCTCATCATATTCCTTGTAATGTTGTCTCATGAGGTGTTCTATGTTTTGAGCAATGAAAACTTTGCCCAGGTGGGTGGTTACCATCAGACAGTCTAGGGTTTCGGGCATGGGTTGCCTTCTTTGGAAGTCAATCTGTCCTATTTTATAAATTTTGTCTTCCACTTCGATGACGAACTTATGTTCTTCTTCATCTATTCTTAAGACCTTGGCTTTAATATTCTTGTAGTTGTTCATAAATCTTTCTGTTTTGATATACGCATGCAAAGATACAATAAAAAATGAGTTTTTCAGCATCTTTTCTTCATTTTTTAGGTAAGTTTCTGCTTTTGGTAATTGAGATAGAAGTATCTGTTGTTTTAAAAAGGTGATTAATATTCAAAATAGAAGTTTATGTGGCATAAAAATAGGTATATGTGGTAAACTGGTAATGTGGCTGGTAAATAAAATGTTTATGATTGGTGATATAAATTTACCAAAAAGCTTGGAGAAATCAGGAATTATATGTATTTTTGCAATTGTAGAAAGATAAAAAACTAACTCTTGAAAATAACTAAATGGTAAGAGTAAAACATATAATCTGGTTGTTTTTGGTCTCTTGGATGATGATTGCTTGCCAGCAGGAAAAGCATGATAAATGTGAAGACGATACGAACAGCTTGCTTTCCATTGAGGATTCTATGGAAGTGAACCCTCAGTTTGCCCGTAAGAAAATAGATGATGGAATGAAGAATGCTCCTGATAGTCTTACTTATTATGAGTATATGTCCAGATTGGGTAAGCTGTTTGTTCTTTCATCTTCGCCTGATTCTATGCCCCAGTATATCAATCCCGTCGTAGAATTTGCTGAGCATCAACCTGAATCTCCACGTCGCAACAGCCTTTTGGCATACGCCTATAATTGCCAGGCTGGCAATTATCATAATTTTCATAAGAAGAGAGAAGATGTCATCATGCTCTATCATAAGGCTTACGAATTGCTTAAGAACAGCGATTCTCCTAAGTTGATGCCGGATCTTTGTGCCAATCTGGGAGATGCCTATGTTTTCGACAATGACTTGCCTAAGGCTGCCCTTTGGTATCGCAAGGCACTGTTCATTGCTGATTCTCTCCAATTGCCGAAAGTACAGAATGCATCCTTGTATATGGGACTGGGACGCATCTATCTGTTGTTGGAAGATTTTGAGGCTTCCTTGAACTGTTATCAACAGACAGAAAAGAGCTTTTCTGATCTTTCGCTCAACCTGCAGGCCTATTTCCTGAACAACTATGGTAATTATTATTACTATACCAAGGATTACCAAACTTCTCTGAAGAAATTCCTGATGTTGGAGAAACTGCTGGAAAAGCACGACAAGAGCGAAACCTTCAGCATGTATCTCTGCAAGCTCAATCTGGCTGATGTATATCTGAATCTCAACCAATTAGACTTATCTGATAAATGTTTGGATGAAGTAGAGGATTACATGCGAAAGAATGGCGATGAGACAGCCATTTACTATTGCAATACCATCCGTATCGGACAGGCAGTAAAGAAAAAAGACTGGAATACCGTGGCCGGAATATTGGCTGGAGAAAAATCGAATGACCAGCTGGACTTCTCGCTCTTCCAGATTCGTCATCAGTATTTGGGAGAATATTATGAGGCTAAGGGCGACTATCGTCAGGCTTATCAGAATATGAAGGCTGATGACCTGATGCAGGATTCCCTGGCACACAATCGAACCCACATGCGTTCTATAGAAATCATGCAGCGTTTTTCTCAGGACACCCTGCAGCTGCATCATCGCATTGCGATAGAACATAAGAATGTGGAAATCCAGCAGGCAAGGGGATTTATCTATCTGATTGTAGGTATTCTTCTCGTTCTGATTTTGTCTACAGCCTTGTTTGTGGTTCGTTCCCGCAGGAAGCAGGAGGCAGCTAAACTCAATATCATGAACCTGAAATTGAACAATGCCCGAAACCGTATTTCGCCTCATTTCGTTTTCAATGTCTTGAACAACAAGATTGTAAAATCTGATAAGAAGGAAGCCAATGAGTTGCTGGAATTGACCAAGCTGATCAGAGCCAATCTGGACATGTCTCTCCAGATGCAGACGTCTCTCAGGAAGGAGCTGGAATTTGTCAGACAATATGTTCTGGTAGAGAGCAAGCTGATAGAAGACGACTTCAAGTTTGATGTCCAGATAGATGAAACCATAGATTTAGATAAGGTGATGATTCCATCCATGTTCGTGCAGATTCTTGCAGAGAATGCTTTTGTACATGGCTTGAGGGGCTGGGAAGGTGATAAACGCCTCACGATACAAGTGCAAAAGGGACAGAAAGAGGATATTCGTATCACGGTAGAGGATAATGGACCTGGTTTTGATGCCACCAAGATGGCACTTCAGCATCGTACGGGACTCACCATCATCCGCCAGACTATTGCTATCCTGAACGAACGCAATAAGAATAAGATAAGTTTCCTGATGCATAATAAGGTAGATGCTGACGGAAAGATCTTAGGATGTCAGTGTACCTTCTTTATACCTATAAATGTAAAATACTAAAGAATAGTCAGATTATGTTAGCAGTAATAGTTGATGATAATAAGCAAGCTGCCCTGGATTTGGCAGAACGTCTTCGGGAGTTTGAGGATGTAGAGGTTGGGGGCATGGCTATCAATGGTATGGATGGATTGTCTCTTGTCAGTCAGGTCCAGCCCGATGTACTCTTTCTCGATGTCCAGTTGCCCGATTTGTCGGGTCTGGACTTTCTGGAGAAGATGAGCAGTCATACTCACGGCAAATGTCGTGTCGTGATGTATACTGCGTATGATGAGTATATCTTGCCAGCTTTTCGCAAGAAGGCTTTTGATGTGTTGCTCAAGCCAATCGATGAGGAGGATCTGGCTACTATCATGCACCGTCTCACCCATGAAGACGTCTTCGTGCTTCATTCGGATGAGAGTAATTGCCGCAAGCAGAATTCTAAGTTTCTGTTTTATACCAACACCTTGGATTTCAAACTGATAGACAAGCGCGACATCGGACTCTTTCAGTATAATCATGAACAGCGCTGTTGGGAGGTGGTTGTTGCCGGGAACAAGAGGGTCATTCGTCTGAAGCGAAATATCAAGAGCGAAGCCCTGCTCGATTTGAGCGATCAGTTTGTGCAGATCAATCAGAAGTTCATCATCAATATGGATTATCTGATAGAGGTGGTAGATAATATCTGTCATTTCTATCCTCCGTTTGATGCGATAGATTATGTGAAGGTGAGTCGCGTCTATCGCCGCAAGCTGATAGATCATTTCCATAGTTTGTAAAGCATAAATCCTATGTCACCACTGCCTATATTCCCAGTGTCTGTGGTTTAACGATAATAGCTTTATATTCGAATGAAAAGATTCAGCAGCATTAGTGATTCTGTTAACAAAAGAGGCTCATTCCACTTATTGCCTGACTATGGCACAATATTGCCCTCAACTGGGGCAACTTTTTGCCATTGCCGGGCACAAAATGAAGCGTCGTGAGAAAATTTTCGGGCGGTCTACCATCGCCATTCGGAATATGCTTTCCGGCTACAGGATGCGTAGTTTTGCTCGTAAAAAACCTTACTCTCAATTTTACCATTCACCCGTATAAACACTTAGCTATTAGATGTTTATGTCTGATTGGTGAAGGGTGAAGGGTGTTTTTGAAAGTAGCTTTCTATCCACCGCCGGCTGAATCTTCTATCCAGTCTTCTCAACTTCGGGTGCAAAGATACGAAATTTTCTCCATGATTCTACATTATAGACACAGGAATTTACTGGTTCGCCCACTTTTAGCTTTATTTGTAAGACGAGTTGACTCGTTATTTTATAATTAACGTTGACGTGCCTGAAGTACAAATAAAATCTGAGATACTTACTTCTTTTGGAGTTTTTTCGATAATAGTGCATAATAAAGTGTTAAATCTTGGGTAAACGGACTAAAATACAGAGAAATTCTTGGAAAAACGGACAAAATATAGTATTTTTGCCTTGGAAAAACGGACAAAATGCCTCCGTTTTATATTAGATAAACGAACTTGTTTTTTGAAAAAGTTGTATCTTTACACAATAATTAATTAATATTCAATGAAAGCATTTACATATATCAGGCAAGGAGAATTTGGCTTTACTGAGAAGAAGAAGCCTAGGATGATAGATGCGCACGATGCTATCGTGCGAGTAACGCTGAGCAGTATCTGTACCAGCGATCTTCATATCAAGCATGGTTCTGTGCCTCGCGCAGTACCGGGAATTACCGTTGGCCATGAAATGGTGGGTATCGTGGAAGAAGTGAGAGAGAAGGTTACCCACGTAAAGCCGGGAGACAGAGTAACCGTCAACGTGGAGACTTTCTGTGGCGAATGCTTCTACTGCCAGCATGGATACGTGAACAACTGTACTTCCCCACATGGTGGATGGGCACTGGGATGCAGAATTGATGGTGGACAGACGGAATATGTGAGGGTTCCTTATGCTACTACTGGCTTGAACAAGATACCTGATTCGGTAAGCGATGAGCAGGCGCTTTTCGTAGGAGATATTCTTGCTACAGGATTTTGGGCTGCAAGAATTTCTGAAATTACGGAAGAGGATACAGTCCTGATTATCGGTGCAGGCCCTACGGGTGTCTGCTGTTTGCTTTGCACCCTGCTCAAGAATCCGAGGAACATCATCGTCTGTGAGAAATCACAGGCAAGACGAGAGTTCATCCAGAAGCATTATCCGCAGGTGATGGTTGTAGAACCGGAGGATTGCGAGACTTTTGTCAAGGAGCATAGTCAGCATGGGGGAGCTGATGTGGTGATGGAGGTTGCAGGTGGACCTGATACCTTCCAGCTTGCCTGGAAGTGTGCTCGTCCTAATGCCATCGTTACTGTTGTTGCGATGTATGACAAACCACAGATGCTTCCGCTTCCAGATATGTATGGAAAGAACCTCATCTTCAAGACAGGAGGTGTGGATGGATGCGACTGTGAGGAAATCCTGGATTTGATAGCCCAGGGAAAGATTGATACCACTCCTCTGATTACCCATCGTTTCCCACTTTCAAGAATAGAAGAGGCATACGATGTCTTTGAAAACCGCAAGGATGGAGTCATCAAGGTGGCGATATTTCCGGGATAAACAAGAGAGGGTGGGTCATAACTCCATGACCCACCCTCTCTTGTTAAAATGCAATGTTCTGTAAATATTAAGCTTTACTGCCAGGAATGGCAGATACAATACCTTGGTGCATCATGCGCGATTTTTCCTTAGCCAAGGCTTGCATGTCTACAGCCACATCGTCTTCATCTACGATTTCTACGCCAGTCATCGTTTCGATTACGTCTTCCATGGAAACCACTCCTCTCAGACATCCGTATTCATCTACGATGATAGAGATGTGTTCTCGTTTTTCCAACATCTTTTCCCATATCTGGTATAGAGATTCATCCTCGTTGAAGGAAAGAATAGGACGCATCAGTTCGGATAATCTGGTTTGGAACTCATCGTCTGAAACCAATTTGAGAACCATATCTTTCAATACGTATCCCACAATGATATCTTTATTGTTGTCATAAACGGGAATGCGTGAGAAATTCCATTCTTTCTGTTCGTAAAACTCCTTGGTAGTCAGATTCATGTTGGCTGATTCTACTACGATGGATGGAGTCATCACCTCCTTTGCCTTTACTCCTGCCAGGCGAATGCAACTTTTGATGATCTTGCTTTCCGATTCGCGGAAGATGCCTTCTGTAGTACCTACGTCTACCATGGCCGATACCTCTTCGCGACTCACGGAAGCCTGGTGGTTCTTCGGAGTAAATACCTTAGTGATAAGTTCCGAAAGCAGTACCAAAGGATAGGTGATAAAGATGAGCACACGTATGATCTTGGTAGATGTCATGGCAAGAGAGCGCCAATATGAAGCTCCGATGGTTTTCGGGATGATTTCTGAAAGTACCAGAATCAACAGAGTGAGAATGGCGGAAATGATACCGAAGTATTCTTCGCCAAAGAGTTTCATAGACTCGGCTCCTACACCGGCAGAACCGATGGTGTGGGCGATGGTGTTGAGTGAAAGAATGGCACCCACCGGACGGTCTACGTTATTCTTATACTGTTTCATCAGTGAGGCAGTCTTGTTGCCTTGATTCTCCTTCATCGAGATAAACGACATCGGAGTAGAAAGTAATACCGCCTCCAGGACGGAGCATAAAAAGGATAGTGACAGAGCACCTAAAAAATATAAAATGATTAAACCCATGTAATTTTAAATTCGTTAATAATATATTATCTCAAGCAAGATAGATATTATTTCCGAAGGCTACAGTTGAGGATGTAATGGGGAACATTACATCTATATTTATCCAATATCAGTGTATTTATAAGTATCATCACAATATGTTTCAATTTTCTGCAAAGATACTGATAAAAAGATGAATCTAATATGTTTTTGTTGAAAATTAAATTGTTTTAATATGCTTTTGGTAAATTTGTAGAGAAGTATAAAAAAATCTAATTTTAACAAAAATATAACGCATAATTCATTGAGTATTTATAAATATCAGGTATTTTTGCAACCAGCATTTAGAAAACAGATTCAATATGAAAAGTAAAATACCCATTATACTCCTTAATTTTACCGGTGTATACGACTTGGAGGCATTTGCCTCAAATAAGAATATCATCCATGTAGATTGCCGGGGCATGAAAGGAGTGGACTGCTATTGTGACGAAGAGGGCAGGGAGGAGTTGCATCGCCGACTGGAGCAATGGAGACATGACTCTCATGCAGCTCCAAGCCGTGCTTCGCATCATCTATGCCCATGAGAAAGTGATAGGGATAGATATCACAGGCGAATGTTCCGCTACGCTTGACTATTTCTCCGAGTTGAAGGATGCTGAGGTCAACAACGAGGCAAATGAAGAGTTGCTAAGGATGATTCTGGAGGAGAACCATCCTTAGCCATATTAAGCGTATTTTGCTTTTATTTTACTTCAGTGAGCTTACCCGTCTGTGAGTCGATGATATAGCCATGCAGATTGACATCCTTTGGTACGAGAGGGTGGGTACGGATGGTATTGATTGTATTCCTTACTGAATCCTCAGTATCATGGAATCCCTCCAGCCCATGGTCTAGATTGATGCCGCAAAGTCCGATGGTATCGATGACATCCTGATGGATGCCACGTTGCAACATCAATTCCTTCATCTGCTGGCCGTTCATGTGACAGGCACCGCAGTTGGAGTGGGCAACGACCATGATTTCCTCAACACCCAGTTCATAGATGGCAACCAGGAGGCTGCGCATGGCTGAGTCGAATGGACTGATTACGAGTCCACCGGCATTCTTGATGAGCTTGGCATCTCCATTCTTCAATCCTAAGGCTGCCGGCAGAAGTTCTGTCAGGCGGGTATCCATGCAGGAAAGTATAGCCAACTTCTTGTCGGGATATTTACTTGTAAGATACTTTTCGTAACCCTTGCTGGCTACAAATTCTTCATTATACTTGATAATTTCCTCTATGATCATAATATTGCAAATGAAATGTGAAAAGATTTTTTCTATTTCTCTGGGGTAGGCTTAAGGTAAGCCAAAAACTTCTCAGGCTGATAGTTGAGTACCAAATCATCAGGAAACTCTGCTTTTTCTACCAGAGGCATGATGTTGCTGTAGTCGGCAATCATGGTTGAGAAATGGGCATCACTTCCAAAGATGACAGGAGTCTCATACTTCTTGGCAAGCTCCAACAGTTCCAGATTATTGGGGGTAGCCACTGTCTTGTGACGGATGGGAGCCATGGAATGATTGTTGATTTCCAGCAAGGTATGGGTTTCCTTTGAAATCTTCATCAGCGCCTCGAAATCCAGTTCTGCCGTTCCGTCACCGGGATGGGAGATGATCTGTACGAAGGGATTGCGCATAGCATTAATGACCCCCTGCGTGTTCTCTTCCTTGGTTCCTCCCTTCCAGCAAAGACTATGAATGCCAGCGATTCGGATATCCAGTATGCGCCAATAATCCTCATCGAGGTCAATATCGCCCTGGGTATTGAGAATGTTAAGTTCTGCTCCCAGCATCAGCTTGATTCCATAGAGCTGACGGGGAACGCAATGCAGGTTTCTGAAATAGATAGGGTCACAGGTACCCGGAATATTAGGTCCGTGTTCTGTGATACCCAGAATTTCCAACCCTTTTTCTTTTGCTGCCAAGGTCATTTCCTGCAAACTGCTGTAGGCATGACCTGATGCTATTGTATGTGTATGAACGTCTAATAATGTTTTCATACTGCAAAGGTACTGATATTTTGCAAAATAGTCTGTGTCACTAAAATAAAAAACATTTTTCTTTCAAAAAAAGATGTTTTTTCATTATTTTTTCGTAATATTGCACTCGAAAACAACTTTAAAAGCAATTTATATGAAACGAATTTTTGTTTTAACGGTAGGTTTCTGTGCATGTATGAGACTGATGGCACAATCTCCCATCAGTTTTTATCCTATGGAGAATTCGCAAGACGTCAACATTGATACACATTTGGTGATAGAGTTTGACAAGGTAGTGACAACTGGCAGCAAGGGTGTCATCACCGTTACGGATAAAACAACTCACAAGGTGGTTGATAGAATCGACATGAGTATCCCTGCTGGACCTACAAAAGGACAGCCAAGGAATCCCAATGCCAGATATTCTCCAGTACCCTACATATACAAGACGGGAAATATCACCAACCGCAATACCCGTCCTGGAACTCCGTCAGGTGCAGCCAAGGAAGATAAGCGCAAGTATCAGAAGACCATCATAGGTGGGTTCTCTGATGCTTTCCACTTTTATCCGGTTATCTGTCATGGTAATAGGGCTACTGTTTATTTGCATAACAACATACTGGACTATGGACATGAGTATGAAATCAAGATTAGCAAGGGGGTTATAGAAGGATGGAATGGAAAGACATCATGGAAATTCACGACCAAGCGAACTGTCCCTTCTTCTGATTTACATCATGTGGTAGTAGCTGCAGATGGAAGTGGAGATTTCTCCACCCTGCAAGGTGCCATGGATTGGATACCGGATTCATTACCTTCAGAAGCTTGCAGAAAAACTGTATTCGTGAAGAATGGAGATTATGAGGAGCTAGTGTATTTCCGCAATAAACGATTCGTTACTATCCAGGGAGAATCAATGGATAGAGTAGTGGTACATTACCCTAATAACGAGGTTTTCAATCCTCATCCTGTAGATATCAAGACCAATGAGCAGAAAGGAACCTTCCCTTCACGCCGTGCGGCAGTGGCAGCAGACAACTGTTCCGACATGATTTTCAAGAATATTACATTCAAGACTGACTGCAAGGGACAGGCAGAGGGATTCCTGCTCAATGGTGAAAGAAACTATGCAGAGAATGTACATGTCATAGGTGATGGTGATGCTCTTCAGGTGAATGGATCTGCCTACTGGCTCAACTGCGTGGTTGATGGAGGAGGTGATACGGTATTGGGAAGAGGTCCATCCTACTTCAATCACTGCACCCTTTCCAGTTATGGCGCATTCATGTGGATTAGAAATACCAAAGAGAACCATGGTAACATTTTCAATGACTGTACCTTCAAGGGATTAGGTCAGGATGCTGTGATAGCCCGACTTCCTGACAATAAGGGGAAAAACTATCCTGATGCAGAATGCGTTTTGCTGAACTGTACTCTTGACGGTGTACCTGTGGAAGGATTTGGCCCTGTAGCTGAGACAGCATCTACGGCAAATCTCCTGGAATTCAATAGTCATGACAAAGAAGGAATGACTATAGATATCAGTAGAAGAAACAAGCATGTCCGTCAGCTGGATGCCATTAAAGATGCTGAGACAATCGGAAAATATTCAAATGCAAGTTGGGTATTAAATTGGTAGATCTCATTTGTTCTTCAAAGTCATGAAGGCACAAAAGCCTGTGGTAAAGCTAAAGTTCTTGCCAAGAAAGGCTTCTACTGTTTAGTTATAAGGATGATTATGGTAAATAGGTGCAAAATCTTCCGTAATAAAAGAAAAAGGCAGCTGTGAGCATTCTAGAAGATGCTTACAACTGCCTTTCCTATTTTTATATGGAAACTACTGTTTAAATTCTCTCAAATAAGAAGAAACATCGCTTTAAGCGAAGTCCTTCATGTTTGTTCTTGCACCATACTCAGCGCAAGCTGCAACTACCATTGCAAAAATGATTCCTAATACTGTCATAATTTTTCCCTTTCTCTCAAAAATTTATTAACCAAATCTTTACCTTTAAAACTGAAGGTTTCTTGAAAGCATCCTAAGACGCTTCTCAAAGCCTGTTTACTTACCGAGGCTAATCTTTCTGTTGACATTTACAATCTCAGCAAAAAGGGCAGCTACAACTGCCAATGTCATTCCTAATACCATCATAATTGTTATCCTTTCTTTACTTTATTTATCTTTTCGAGTGCAAAGGTAATGCCTTTTTGTGTACGCACACAATTTTTAGGGCAGAAATTGTACAAATGGCTCGATTTCTTGATTTCAGTCAAGTTTTGTCATATACATAGTGGCAAATTGACATGCTTCTAGCTTAGCTCTGTATGATGTAAGAAGTTCTGGGATAACAGAGATTGCTTCTGTAGATACCTTATACCATAAAACATTTTAGCAAGGTGGTAGGGAAAAATGTCAGTCTGGCTGGCGGTTAATAAGTAAAAAATCTACCGGTATAAATCAACATTGATATTGAATGGAGAATCAAAATCCCTCAACATCGCATGCTTCGTATCTTTCTCTGAAAGATTGGCATGTACTGTGGGGATTCTCCAGTCAATACCTAGCGTTTCATCAATGATGGAGATTCCTCCATCTGCTTCTGGATGATAGAATTCATCACATTTATACTGGAAAACTGCAGTTTCTGAGAGAACAGCGAAACCATGGGCGAAACCTCTTGGAATGAAGAATTGAAGGTGATTGTCCTCTGTTAATTCCACAGCTACATGCTGACCATAGGTTGGAGAACCTTTACGGATATCTACGGCAACATCAAGCACTCTTCCTTTTACACATCTTACTAGTTTGCTCTGAGTAAAAGGGGGACGCTGGAAATGTAAACCTCGCATGACGCCATAGCTACTCATACTCTCATTATCTTGGCAAAAGTTCACCTTATGTCCGATAATAGGAGTTACTTTCTCGTCAAATTCCCGTTCGCTAAAACTTTCAAAGAAATATCCCCGAGCATCACGGAAGAGGCGTGGCTCTATAATGAGAACACCCTCTATGGCAGTTTTAAATATATTCATTTCTTTTATACATTTATTTTTAATGCAAAGGTACTACTTTATTCCAAATTTTCAAAAGAAAACAGTATTTTTTTCCTAGTTATCATAATAAGGTGGTTTAATTTTGGTTCTTCCGCTTTTTTCGTTGCTAAGTAGCAGCAAAAGACAATAGAAAGAAGCTTGGTTCCGTTATATATTTAAAATCACGACAAATTAAATATATACAAGATGGAACCAAGCTTCTTATATCATAGTTTCGGCATAAGCCGCAGTAATCAACTATCGAAGCACCTAGTTTCAATGGTAGCAACTGAAAGCAAATACCAAGAAGCTTGGTGTTCCGATAGTTTGAAACAAGCAGAAAGCTTTTTTTTAGTGATTTGGGACTATAATTATCTAAAATCGAAAGCTCAAATCTACCCCACATTGGAATGGGTTACCACGCTGGGCAAAGTATTCACGTTTACCTGTTGCTGCATTATCTACTGCAAATGTATTATAATTAGTATCGGTGAGATTCTTACCCCAAATATTTAGCTGCATGATACCGAAATCGAAGGCAATATGGCCCCCCAATACAGCATAAATATCCTGACTGTAAGTATTGCCATTATCCCAATACGTCTTTCCCTGCATATTTACATTGACTCCGAAAAACATGTTACGCAACAGCTTGGAATTGAATGCCAGACGATAATCAGCCATAGCAGATAAAGTATGCGTTGGAACATATGGAACCTTCTTGTCTTTATAACTCACAGTCTTTTCACCTTCTCCATCAGTATATTCATCGAAAACAGCATGAGTATAACCATAATTCAACATCCAGTCTATATTTCCGTTGGCTAATTGTCCTCTCAAGGCAGCCTCTATACCGCAGCTATGGCTCTTGCCTGCATTCACCATCATTCTGCCAAAGCCATAATTACCTGCCATTACCGAAAGTTGTTGGTTCTTTACCTTCATATAAAAGGCACTGAAGTCGAGATGAATGGCATGATTGAAAAGATTGAGATGAGAACCCACTTCGTAATTCCATGATACCTCTGGTTTATAAGAAATAGTCTGGTTCACTTTCTTATAATCTTCTGCCGTATGAGGTACTTCATAATCGCCACGCAATGCCTGCTGGCGGTTGGCATTCAGCTCAGTCTGAAGGATATCGCTAAACATCTGAATATTATATCCGCCGGCACGATAGCCTTTACTGATGGTGGCATAGATATTACTCTGCTGATTATCAAGGCGATAAGTCAGACCAAATTTCGGAAGAAACTGGCTGTAATCATCATTTGTCTTTTCATCCAAGGCACTCCTAAGTGTATAGGTAGCCTTCTTCCCCATCATATTTGCCGTCATTGCCATATAGGCAGATGACTCATAATGAATGCCCGTATGCATATAATCATATCGCAAACCCAATGTTGCCACCAGATGAGAGGTAATATCAAAATTACTTTCATGATAAAAACCGAGGTTAGCTTGGGGAGTATGATAAAGTCCAGGAGCCCCCATGCTGACCGTCATACTGATACCTCCTGCCTTTTCTATAGCAGCCTTTGCCGCAGCATTAGCTGCAATTTCAGGCATTCCCTGCGCCATCATTTTCTTCACCATCGAAGCATGAATGGCAGTATACATCTGCTTCTGAATAGCATTGCCTATCGGAGCAGTCATCGCATCATCGAAGAAGACCGGACCATTGGTCTTCAACCATTGCTTGGAAAAGAAGCCACCTGCTGCCCAATGCCAGAAACCACCCACTGCCCGGTTACTCTTCAAGGAGAGTTCTTGAGTGAAGGAATTCTGCAATTGTTCCTGTAGGATATGCATGTAATCTGCCGAAAGATAATCCTGATCCATCAACATGCGATCCTTGACATACTGATAACTGGAAACAGAAGTAAAATCATATCCATTTCCTGTGTAACCAAGTTTCAGTCCAGTTATCAGGTTATTTCTCCGATACGTTCCAGGGAAAGTAGAAGCAGGAAGGTCAGCCTTACCTGTCTTCAAATCAAGCTTTCCATAAGGGAATCCATTCTGATCTACATACTGGTAATTAGCCAAAACGTCCATCTTCCAACCTGAATCAAAACGGGTCTTGAGAAGCATCTTGCCTCCTGCTTCATTATATTGATCAGAACGGTCGCCAGTATGAGTGTTTCTGAAAAAGCCATTCTGTCCCTCATAGAAACCTGCTAGAGAAAGAGCAATATGCTCATTGAACTTCTGATAATGAGCCGCTTCTACATTGCGGAAATACTTACTGCCATAGCTTAATCTGATGTCACTACCCTGGTAATCGAAAGGACTACGGGAATACATCTTGACCAATCCACCCTCAGTATTCTGACCATACAGTGTGCCTTGTGGCCCTCGAAGCACATCAACTCTACTCATCTGGTAATTATGGAGATTAAATGCTGACTTGCTCATCACCGGAATACCATCGAGATAGAGACCGATGGCAGGACTATTGACACGGCTGCCTATTCCTCTTACATAAACAGAAGAAGAAAGACGGCTGCCATAATTGGGCATAACAAAATTAGGAACAAACTGCGAGAGATCACGCAAATCAGATACACCAAGTTTTTTCATTAGAGGACTACTCAGCGATGTACTGCTGAGCGCCTGCTGTCGGAGGCGTAACACCTCCTTGGGTTGTGATACCACCACTACTTCATCAATATCGAATACTTTGCTGCTATCCGATAATGCGGATTCTGCAGAAATAGGCAAGGCTATTCCCCAACCTGCCATTGCCAACATTATTTTATAATTCATAATCTCTTATATTCTTTCCGTATGATTTAAATTCGGGTGCAAAGGTACGAAGAATCATAAGAATGGGAAATCCTTATTTATTAGGAACTCTATTTGGCAGGAAATGTCATAAATGGATAGAAAGAGTAAAAGCCCCTAGCCCAAGAAATTTCTTGAAGCTAGGGGCAGCGAACTTAAACCTAAATATTGATAAATAAAAAAATCCGGAAGATTCTTCCGGATTACCATGCCTCTAGCTTATCTGCTATCTCAGGCATCTTACTCTTAGTGAACACAGGATTCTTGCCTTCCTTCTTCTGCTGGCGATAATCCTGCAGCAGGAAGACGGCTTGGCGGGAAAGCAGGACGATGGCCACCAGATTGCAGAGCGTGAGAAGAGCCATCGTGATATCGGCAAAGCTCCATGCGAAATCCAGCGATACCACAGCTCCTACCATCACCATCGCTGCCACGGCAAGGCGATAGAGAAACACACCTAATTTGGAATCCTTGATATATCTCACATTGGTCTCGCCATAATAATAGTTGCCGATGATGCTACTGAAGGCAAAGAGCCATATCATTACTGCCACAAATGGATTTCCGATGCTTCCTATTTCGTGGGTCAAGGCATCCTGCGTCAGCTGAATTCCATTGGATGCTGTAACATCTACCCCACTCACCAGAATGATAAAGGCTGTGCAGGAACATACTACCAAAGTATCCGTAAAGACACCCAATGCCTGAATCAATCCCTGCTTCACCGGATGGCTTACCGTAGCCACCGCTGCAGCATTAGGGGCACTACCCTCACCAGCCTCATTACTGAACAAACCTCGCTTGATTCCCTGTATCACAGTGACTCCAAGTACTCCACCTGCTGCCTGGTTGAATCCGAAGGCATTCTCCACAATGGTGAGCAACACCTTAGGCAAGCTGGTGATATTCCAAACCACTACTCCAACGGCAATCAGAAGATAGACGACTGCCATCACTGGAACCACCGTAGATGAAAACTTTGCCACTCGCTGGATGCCACCGAAGATGATGATCAGGGTGAGCACCGTGAGTGCGATGCCCATGGTAGCCGGTTCGATGCCGAACGCTTTCTGCCAGGCCAGACAGATGGTATTGCTCTGAACGGAATTATAGGCAAAACCAAAGGTGATGATCATCAAAACGGCAAAGAGAATACCCATCCATCCCTTTCCCAATCCATACTTCATATAATAGGCAGGTCCACCAAAGAAGGAGGTCTTTCCCTTACGCTTGTAAAGTTGGGCAAGAGTTGATTCTATGAAAGCCGATGCCGAACCCAGTAAAGCCAGCATCCACATCCAGAATACTGCTCCCGGTCCACCAATACTGATAGCAGTAGCTACACCTGCAAGATTACCTGTACCGATACGGCTTGCCAATGCCACCACAAAAGCCTGGAATGAAGAGATATGTTTCATTTTGCCATCCACCTTCACCTCCATGGATAATTCGTCGTGCCCTATCTCTTCCGGTTGAACCTTGTCGGGATGCAGCAGCAACCTGACCATCTCCTTGATGAGACGGAACTGAACGAAACGAGTACGCCAAGTGAAAAACACGGCACAGCATATCAAAACGGTAATGATGATATACGACCAGAGAAAATCGCTAACCTGAACTAAAATGTTTTGTAATGAATCTATCATTTGTCTATCAAAATCTGAATATTATTTCTTTTCGACTGCAAAATTACGAATTTAATTTCAAAAATCAGCAAAATATCTGTCTATCTTACGTTTAACCGTCTTTTTGTCCTCTTTTTAAATATAAAACGGAGGTATTTTATCTATTTTTCCATGGTGAATATACTATCTTTTGTCCGTTTTCCCAAGATTTAACACTTTATTATGCACTATCATCGAAAAAAACTCCAAAAGAAGTAAGGATCTCAGATTTTATTTGTACTTTTGCCGTACTTCAGCAAAACTTCAATAAAAAACGACAACAATGAACATTAAAAACATTTTTCTTACCACAATCATCGGTTCAATGATGACCATGCCTACCATGGCACAACGAAAAGCTGCGACCATCAATGACAACTGAGAATTCAAACTTCCTACCAGTCAGAAATGGACATCAGTAAATATTCCCCATACTTATACTCTGGATGCCTACCAAGGCAGGAACTATTATAAAGGGAAGGCAGAATACCGCCGCATTCTTACCCTGGCAGAAATCAATCCAGACAGACGCTATTTCTTGAAGATAGATGCAGCAAATAAGGCTGCAGAAGTGAAGGTAAATGGCAAGGAAGTAGGTTGTCATGCCGGCGGATATTCGTCCTTTACCTTCGATATCACTGATTTTCTAAATACCAATCCTGCAAGACAAGGAGAAAAATCAGAAAATACCATAGAGATAACTGTAGACAACAGTCGTCAAGATGTCACTCCTATCATGGCAGATTTCACATTCTGGGGCGGCATCTATCGTAACGTCTGGCTCGTTTCTACACCCGATATTCATTTCAACATGCTCAACATGGGAAGTGACGGCATCTTCGTTTCTACTCCTATTGTGAATGAAAAACAAAGCATGGTAAAGGTGGTTAGCGAAGTGAGCAATGATGGCCAAAAAGCATCGATGGTAGAACTGAGAAACGAGATTTTCTCGCCCGATGGAAAGCTACTTCAAACCATCAAGAAGAAGATAACCCTGAAAGCCGGCGAAACCAAACGCACGGCATTGCAGTCAAAACCCATTGCCAACCCACTTCTTTGGACTCCAGAACGTCCTACTTTATACAAGGTAAAAACCTCTATTATAGATACGAAATCAGGGAAAGTCATTGATGAGAAAAACCACAAGGTTGGATTCCGCTGGTTTTCTTTCGATGGAGAGAAGGGATTCTGTCTGAATGGAAAGACTTACAAGCTACGTGGATTCAACCGTCATCAGGATCAGGTACCTGTAGGAGTAGCTTTACCCGACGAGGCTCATCGCCGTGACATAAAACTGATGAAGGAACTGGGCAGCAATTATATCCGCATCTCTCATTATCCTCAAGATGACGCCCTCTTGGATGCCTGCGATGAACTCGGTTTGTTGGCATGGGAAGAAATTCCTATCATAGACCTTGTACCAGACACTCCCCACTATGCCGATAATTGTGAGCGTAATCTACGGGAAATGATCCGCCAACACTACAACCATCCAAGTATCATCAACTGGGGCTACATGAATGAAATCCTGCTCTGCACTCCATGGCCAGGAACTAAGGAATGGCCAGCCTTTAAGGAACGTACCCTAGCCCTTGCCCATCGATTGGAAAAGGTTCTTAAGGATGAAGACCCAACCAGAAAAAGCGTAATGGCATTTAATATGACCAATACTTACAACGAAATAGGTCTGAACCTTGTTGATGTTGTGGGATGGAATCTTTATTATGGCTGGTATCAGGGCGAACTGAACGGATTCAATCACTGGTGTGAAGACCAGCACCAACGCTATCCCAAAAAGCCGATGATAATTTCAGAATGGGGAGCAGGAAGCGATCAGCGTCTGCACTCAAACTCTGCCCATGCCTTCGATTTCAGCATTGAATATCAGCAAACTTATATAGAGCACGATCTGCCATTCATTGAAGAAAAGCCTTGGATTAGCGGTTGTACCTATTGGAACTTCATCGACTTTAACGTGGCAGAACGCCAGGAATCCATGCCAAGAGTAAACAACAAGGGAATTGCCTACAACGACCGTACCCTGAAGGACGTAGCTTATTACTTCAAGTCTATGTGGCGTAAGGACATACCTGTGGTTCATATTGCCAGTCGCGACTGGAGCATAAGAACTGGTCATATCAACGAGCCCCAGCGCATTAAGGTATATTCCAACATGCCTGAAGTGGAACTTATCGTAAATGGCAGGAGCTACGGGAAAAAGAGTGTACAGAATTGCTTTGCCGTCTTTGATGTCGTCTTGCCTTTCGGTAGTTCTACTTTAGAAGTAAAAGGTTTTAACGAAGTTCTGACAGATTATAAAAACAAGGTTGATGGGAACACAGGAGACGTAATGAAAATTCAGTACAACCCTCTGCCAAATTTGGCAAAGGGAGAAGAACTTGCCAGCAACGTGGGCAGTAACTGCTATTTCATATCTTCCTTGAGCCAGCTCACATGGTTACCAGACCAAGCATACAAGCCTGGAGTATGGGGATATGTAGGAGCCGAAAGCAAGAGTACGACATCTGAAATCGAAAACACAATAGATGGCCCGATTTATCAGACATGGCGTGAAGGAGATTTGGAATACAGAATAGACGCACCTTGTGGCGAATACGAGGTAGAACTACTGATGGCTGATGTTACCAAGCCTGCAGTCCAACTGCTTAATCTCCTAGCCAAAAGCAATACAGAGTCTTCATCCAAAGATGTAAGATTTGATGTCAGCATCAATGACGAAAGGAAAGAATCGGATTTCACTCCTACTGATGGCCGCCATTACCGTACTGCCTTTAAGCGTAAATACATCGTTGAAAACAATCGTGGCAGCATCAACATCCAGTTGAAGTCCCTGCAAGGAAAGGCTTTCCTAAATGGCATCAAGATTAGAAAGTTGAATTGAAACCATGAGCAAATCAGTTCATCATTATGGTTATTTAAAACAGAACCAGGTAATGAATACAAAAAGTCAGTTGGTAGTACAATGTTACCAACTGGCTTTTTTGTTAAAATTGCTTTTGAAAAAAACAAGAAAATAAGTTGTGGAACAAAAAAAACATAAACTACACCATAATATATGGCAGAAAAAACAAAAATATATGGCAGAAAAAACAAAATCAAAAAATCATGTCTTAAAGTCAAATAATAAAGTTCTTGCATTCAATATAAAGCTAAATTTGCAGCAGCAATTAAGATTTTAAACCAATAAAAACAAAAACAGATGAAAACAAAACTATTAAAGAACAGCTACGTATTGCCTATGACTTTGTTTTGTTCTGCTTTGACATTTTCTCCATTGGGAGTTGCCCAGGCACATGCAACAACAAATGTTGTACAACAGGCAAAGACTGTGAAAGGTACAGTTGTAGATGAGACTGGTGAACCTGTAATTGGTGCCAGTGTCATGGTAAAAGGTACTAGTGTGGGCTGCGCCACAGATTTGGATGGTAATTTTACGCTCCTGAATGTAAAGCCAGAACAGACACTTACCATTTCGTATATTGGCTATACAGCTCAAACGATAACCATAGGTCAGAAAACAAACTTCAATGTGGTACTTAAACCAGACAACAAAGTTCTCAACGAAGTAGTTGTTGTAGGTTATGGAGCAATCACCAAACGCTCAGTGTCTACTTCCATGTCAACAGTAAAAGGCTCAAATATTGCCGAGATGCCAACATCCAACATCACCCAGAGCCTTTCTGGTTTATCCTCAGGTATTACCCTGCAGCAAACCAGTGGAGAACCGGGTGCAGCCCCTTCCATCCGCATCCGTGGTGCAGGTTCCATCAATAGTGGTAACGATCCACTTTACGTTATTGACGGTTATCCTACTACCGATTCAGAACTGTTCAACAATATCAACCCAAGTGATATTGAAGACATTCAAATTCTGAAGGATGCCGCTTCATCTGCCATCTATGGTTCAAAAGCAGGTAACGGTGTCATCATCGTAACTACCAAGAAGGGCAAGGCAGGAAAACCGACGGTAAATTTCTCAACCCAAATTGGTGTAAGTCAGGCACAGACCCGTGTAGACGTACTTGATGCTAAAGACTATCTTGACATGATTATTGAGGCACGTACCAACAACGGTACTATCAGTAAATATCCAGAACTCACAAAACTCCGTGATTCCGGCAACTATTGCAATACCGATTGGCAAGACGCTATATTCCGCAATGCTCTCAACTATCGTGCCAACGCAACTGTCACCGGCGGTACAGATATGATAGCCTACAATTTCTCTGTAAATTACCAGAATGAAGATGGTATCCTGCTCAACTCTTTCTTTAAGAAGGTGAATGTCAAGGCTGGATTTGATGCCAAGTTGAGCAAATATGTAAAGATTGGTGCCAGTTTCTCTCCAAGCTATAACAAAAAGCGCAGTCAGCAGCCAACTGGCGTTAATACTGAAGATGTGAAAGGTGTCATCGCAGACGCACTCTCCTATCCACCTATCCTCCCAGTTTACCAAGCCAATGGTGACTATACGCAAATTTCACAGCATTATTCTGGCAAGAATGGAACACCAGACTATGGCTTGAATACACAGTTGCGAAACCCGGTCTGCAACCTGTTGGAGAACAACAATGACAGTTGGTCATTAAGAACGCTGACCAATGCATACATAGAGATAACTCCTATCAAGAACCTCACAATCCGTTCTACAGTAGATTTCTCTACCAATTCCACAAAGCTTGACTATTACCAGTCAGCTTATCTGCTCGGTTCTTCATACACAGGAAACAAATCTACACCTTTTCTCAAGTCAGTAGATGCTTATCGTGCTTCAGGTTTTGGCTATAATACATATTGGTCAACTACAGCCTCTTACAATTGGGATATCACAGATAAGATGAACCTCAATGCCGTAGCAGGTTATGATTTTGAATACAATAGCGCCTTCAACGTTCGTCAGGACGACCGTACTGATGCCGACAACCCAATCGCCTATCTGGGTACAAGCATCAAGAACGTAATGGGTGCAAATCTGTGGACTGGTTCTTCAAGTAACACAAATTATGTGTTCGATGCCATGTTCACACGACTCATATTCAATTATGACAGCAAGTACGTACTTTCTGGGTCCCTGCGTCGTGACCGTTCCAGCAAATTCGGTCCAGACAACCGTGCCGGACTCTTTTACTCAGCATCAGGAGCCTGGAACATCACTGAGGAATCATGGATGAAACCAATAACCTGGCTCAGCCTGGCTAAGGTGCGCGCAAGCTATGGTGTAACAGGAAATGACCAGATAGGAAGCAACTACGCATGGATTTCTACTATCAAGACCGACCACAACGTAGTATTCGGAACAAGTTCCATTCCTTCATATTATCCTGGAGGATATTCAAACCGTGAACTTGGATGGGAAAAGAACAAGCAGTACGACCTCGGTATCGACCTGGCGTTCTTCAACCGCATCAATCTGAATGTAGACCTCTATAAACGTACGAGTGACATTGTAATGCCTGCCAATATTCCAAACTTCAATGGTATAGCAAGTTCTGTTTATATGAACTCCGGTCAGGTAGAGAACAAGGGTATTGAACTTTCTCTTAACGCAAAAGTATTACAAGGCGCATTCAACTGGGAAACTACCCTCAACTGGTCAATGAACAAGAACAAGATCCTTTCACTTGCCAATAACCAGACACAATTGGCAAACGGAAAGGCTGGTACAAAATGGGGCAATGTCATCAGAAACATCGTTGGTCGTCCTATGGGCGATATGTATATGCTCAAAGTGATTGGCACATACAACACAGAAGAAGATTTGCAGAAATATCCTAAGTTTGGAACAGAAGGTATCGGTGATCTTATCTTCGAAGATACCAATGGTGACAAGGTTGTCAATGCCAATGATTATCAGCATGTAGGTAATTATCAGCCTGATTTCACATATGGTTGGAACAATAAGTTCAGTTATAAGAACTTCGACTTGGCTGTAACAATCGATGGTCAGGTAGGTGGTAAGGTTATCTATGCCGCAGCACGTGCTTTCTCTCTTAACCGTTGGGACGATAACGTGCTCAAGGAATCGGGTCTCGGCCGTTGGCAAAGTCCTGAAAATCCTGGTAATGGCAAATCACACAAGGCAGGTACTAACAACCTTGGTTCAAACATCCAGCCTTCAACCCGCTATCTTTATGATGCCGATTTCCTGCGCATCCGCAATGTGGCTCTGGGTTATACTCTGCCAACACAAATCTGCCGCTACATCGGTTTGCAGCGAGTTCGCTTCAGTGCAAACGTTCAGAACCTCGTTACATTCGACAAGTACCCAGGCTATTCTGTTGAGGCAAACTACAATGGTAATTCTGCTACCAACAATGGTGTAGACTTTGGTGGTTATCCTATCGCACGAGTAATGACATTTGGTATTAATGCAACATTCTAATAAGGAAATAAAATTATGAAAACAAAATATATAAATAACGTAATTCTCTCAGCATTGCTGGGAGGTTCGGCTATGGGATTCTCTGCTTGTAGCGATAGTTTCTTCGATCGCTATAATTCTGATGCCATGCAGATGGAGACCTATCTTACCAATGACAGCGAAATAGAAAACATTCTCTTGGATGCTTACTATTATCTGCGTACAGTACAGGAAGATGTGATCATGGTCAACGGACTTTGTACAGACGAAGCCTATGACTACAAGAAGAACAACCAGTCTGACTATATCAGCCTGAACGAGGGAACATGGGATGCTACCTCTGCCACCATCAATGATATCTGGAGTAACTGTTACAGCATGATTAACAGATGCAATAATGCTTTAGACAAGATAGATAAAGTCAGCGAAAGCAATCGCAAACAGTTTGAGGGTGAAGCATGCTTTTTCAGAGCATACGCTTACTTTACACTTGTAAGACTCTACGGTCCTGTGCCATTGACACAGCATGTCATCTCCAACTATAATGAATTGTACAGCTACAATCGCAGTCCGAAGGAAGATATTTATGCCCTCATCAAAGAGGATCTTGCCAAAGCTACAGCCAATTTGCCACAGAGCTACAAAGAGACCAGCAAGGCAGGTCGAGCTACCAGCATTGCAGCCAAGGTGCTGCTCGCTGATGTATATATGACATTGAAAGACTTCAACAGTGCAAAGACACAACTCAAGGAAGTCATTGACTATGCCAATCAGAATCCAGACAACCTTGGATTGCTTGATGACTATGCCAGCATATATGACTCAGAAAATCCAGTAAACAAGGAAATTATTCTGGCAGCACAGTTCAACAACGGTTCCACCCAGATTACCAACTATCTGATGCGCCGCTGCATCCCTGCTGTCACACCAAACAATCAACCTGCCTACGTTTACCCTGACGGAACAAAATCTACAATTCTTTGTTCTCAGGGAGTAAGTTGTCTGTTGATGACATGGGAGTTATATAATGCCTTGAGAAAGAATCCACAGGATAAGCGCTACACCCAGATGGTTTACGACAAGCTTTACGACACATCACAGACTAAGTCTAAACAGACCGACGAAGTGAATGTGACAGAAAATGGAGAGGCTTATACTCCAGCTACTCTCAAATACTTCGACACTCACAATCAGGGCTTGAAAGCTTGTACCAGTGGCTGTGACGATATCATCTACCGTTATGCCGATGTATTACTCATGTATGCAGAGTGTCTGAACGAAACATCTTCTACCGATGAAGCTAAGACCTACCTCAACCAGATTCGTAACCGAGCAGGAATCGATGGCACAACCGCAACAACTCAAGAAGAAATGCGACTCGCCATTGAAAACGAACGATATGTGGAGCTCTGCTTTGAAGGTCATCGCTGGTTCGACCTGGTTCGCACAGGACGTATAAATAAGGTAATGGAAGCTCATTTCAATCATCGTACACAAGGATTGTCTGCCACACAACAAGCCAATAACAACGGTATGGCTGTGAAAGATTGCGATGCAACAACAGGTACACCACTGGAGTGGCGCTGGAGTAAAATTACAGACGATATTCTCTTCCCGATTCCTTTTGATCAGCATCAGCTGACACAGAATTGGGAACAGAACAAAGGCTATTAATATTAAACCATTATGAAGAATAAAGCATTTATCGGAGCCATTGCAGCCTCGCTCGTGCCGGGGCAGGCAGCAATGGCACAAAACAAGGCTGTAAAGGCTACGGCCGACAGACCCAATATCATTTTCATCCTTGCCGATGATCTGGGATATGGCGATCTCTCCTGCTACGGCAGCAAGACTATCAAGACTCCAAACATTGATAAACTGGCTGCTACGGGTACTCGATTCAACCAGAGCTATGCCGGGTCAGGAATCAGTTCACCATCACGTTGTGCACTGATGACGGGTAAGAATACCGGCAATAGCCGTATCCGTGATAATATGTGCACAGCTGGAGGCATGACAGGTCTGAAAATAACCCCAGAAGGTGACACGACCATCGTTCGCAGAACAAGTCTGCAGCCGCAGGATACGACCATCGCTACGGTATTGCACGCTGCCGGCTACAAAACCTGTCTTGTCAACAAATGGCATCTGGATGGCTATGATCCAAAATCATCACCAATCTATCGTGGTTTTGACGAGTTCCACGGATGGCTGATCAGTACGGTAGAATCCAATTCACCTTACTATTATCCATACAACCGTTTCGACAATGACAAGCTCATCCACATCAAGGCAAATGAGCACGATAAGCACATCAAACACAATACGGATATTTCGACCGATGATGCCATCAATTTCATCAAGCGAAACAAGAAGAATCCTTTCTTCCTCTATCTGGCTTTTGATGCGCCTCATGAACCCTATATCATCGACAACACCACATGGTATGATGATGAATCGTGGAGCATGAACGACAAGCGCTACGCTTCGCTCGTAACCCACATGGATGCGGCAATAGGAAGACTGCTCACCTATCTGGAAAAGAACAACTTGCGCGAGAATACGCTCGTCATCTTTGCTTCAGATAACGGTGCAGCCGTTCAGGCACCATTGAAACTCTTCAACTGCAACGCAGGATTCCGCGGTCGCAAGGCACAACTCTACGAAGGAGGAATCCGAGTACCGTTCATCGTGAACCAGCCAGGAAAGGTGCCGGTACAGTCGCTGAACAACATCATCTATTTCCCAGATGTAATGCCTACGCTGGCAGCTCTTACGGGAGGAACCAAATATCTGCCTCAGAACATCAACGGCATGAATATTCTGCCATTGTTCTATGGTAAGCAGATTGATACAGACGACCGAGTTCTTTATTGGGAATTCCCAGGTAAGCAGCGTGCTGCGCGCCACGGTGACTGGAAGGCTGTTACCATCAAGCCAAACAAGCCTCTGGAACTCTACAATCTGCGTGAAGACCCAGAAGAGAAGCATGATCTCGCCAAGAAATATCCGGAAATGGTAATCGGTTTTGACAAGGTGATGAAGGAAATGCGAACTCCATCAGAAAACTGGCCAATACCGGAAGATGCAGAAAGCGGGAAAAAGTAATTGGCTTTGTAAAACTGAGGGTGTGTCATGGATTTATGACACACCCTCGGTTTCTTTTTCGACAAGCAATATTTAAATCCGAGTTTCTATCTTGCTCATTAGACCAATCAGCTAAATATCTGTCTATCTTACGTTTAAGCATATCTAAGTCCTCTTTTCTAATATAAAACGGAGTCATTTTTCCAGTTCTTCCAAAGAATTTTCAGTATTTTTGTCCGTTTTTCCGCGATTTGCATTAACTTTGCACTCATGAAGAATTTTGCAGCGATAGATTTTGAGACTGCCAACCAGCAACGAACCAGCGTTTGCTCCGTAGGCATTGTGATAGTAAGGGATGGTGAGATTGTGGATAGCTACTACAGTCTCATCAAGCCAGAGCCTGAGTATTATTCCTATTGGAATACAAGGGTACATGGACTAACCATGGAGGATACCATGAACGCCAGGGTATTTCCAGAGGTATGGGCTGAGATTGAGCCAAAGATTGAGGGATTGCCATTGGTGGCTCACAACTCTCCCTTTGACGAGGGATGCCTGAAGTCTGTGTTCCAAATGTATCAGATGGACTATCCCGATTATGAGTTCCATTGCACATGCCGAGCCTCCAGAAGAAAGTTAGGATCTCTCCTACCCAACCACCAACTACAAACTGTAGCTGCTTTTTGTGGGTACGACCTAACCCAGCACCATAATGCACTCGCTGACGCAGAGGCTTGTGCTTGGATTGCCAGGGAACTACTATAACTACTGCAGCAAAAGTGTAATATTGTGTCTAAAATGGATCTTGCCGCATGGAGTATAGAAACATCATCGGCAAAAGTAAAACAAATGCCATTTCCTGTTGGAAGCCTATCAGAAATCTGTAGTTCTGATAAAATTTATGGTTGTATGAACCAAAAAAGGCACACCATGGCAATATCTTTGCAGTCGAAACGTTATCAATAACAAATGTAATATATAAAAATGGCACAGAATCAAAGCTATGAAACAAAGATGTATAGCCTTGATGTTATTATATCTGTCGGTTATAGGGTAAAGAGTATAAACGGCACCAAATTCAGAATATGGGCTAACAGTGGATAAGTTCTACAGCACCTATGTGGTTCTGCGCCGAGTTTGGTCACAAAGCTGTCATTCTCTTAATGTAATCGCAGTCCGCTGCGGTTATGATTTGTCAAACCATCATCATGCCCTGGCTGACGCAGAAGCCTACACCGCCATCGCATTACAAAAACTATTAAATATGAGAAATAACAATAAAATAGGTATTGTCTCTATTTCAGAAATTCAAGGATTGGATTTCATTATACCAGACTACCAACGTGGTTATAGATGGGAAGAACTGCAGGTCGCTGAGCTCCTTAAAGATTTAAATATTTTTATTGAGAACTCGCGAACTGGTTTTTACTGTTTGCAACCATTGGTTGTCAAACGCAGTATAGTTGACAGCAATGCCTTTTCTGAGGAAATAAGAAGAAGGTTAGACAGAATGCAAGGGGAGCCCGACCCAATAGGACATCTTGTAGAAGACTTGCAACAACTTACTACATGGGAAGTAATAGATGGACAACAGCGCCTGACAACACTATACATCATAATGATGGTGTTGAAGCATGATCCAGTTTATCGCATTAGTTATCAAACCAGACCAGATAGCAAGGATTTTCTGAAAAACATTATTGACAAGACAATTGAAGACGGTGCTAAGAATGTAGATTTCCTGCACATGATTCAAGCTCGTGACGTTGCACAAACATGGCTCCAGGATAAATCTGACGAGGAAAAGGCTTTACTTTACGACACTATACTTGAAAGAGTGAAGTTCATCTGGTATGAGTCTGTTGGCGAGAATCCTATTGATGTGTTTACAAGGCTAAATATAGGTAAGATTTCGCTTACAAATTCAGAACTGATTAAGGCTGCTCTACTCAACCGCTCAAATTATGCGGGTAGTCATTCTGAGTTCATACGTACGAAGCAGATACAGATTGCCTCGCAATGGGATGATATTGAATACGCCCTGCAGGATGACGAACTGTGGCTTTTCCTGAACGACACGAATTATCAGGAACGTACACGTATCGATTTCCTGTTTAAGATACTGTTTGAGAATGATTGCTTTGGCATCAAAGCGAAAATTAAACCAGAGGATTACGATAATCAGATAGGAAATGACAGATATAGCGTTTACCGTTATTTCGCCAAGCAGATTGAGATGAAGGACGAACACACGTCTGATGCAGAACATCTAGAGTCTATTTGGACTAAAGTAACCTCACTTTTCGATACTATTAAGGAATGGTTTGACGATTCTTTGCTCTATCACTATATCGGTTTTAGTATATGGGCTATTGAAGACAACAAACATAATGCCGGACTTAGACGAAAGCAGATAAATGACTGGTATAATCAATGGATGCAATGTGCAGATGATAAAAAAGCCTTTCTCTTAACAGTAAAAAAAGCCATCCGTTACAAGATTATCAACTGCAAGAAAGAGGACTTGAACATGTTGCACTTCGAAGATGTATATCAGAAAAGCAAAATCAGAAAAATTCTTTTGCTACATAATGTACAGACCATCATCGCACAGCAGGAAGTTCAAGCAGATAAATACAAGCTTTCAACCTTCCTTAAATTTCCATTTCACCTATTCAAAAAAGAAACATGGAATGTGGAACATATAGATTCCGCAACCACCAATGAACTGAAAAAAGCAAGGGATCAGAAACCGTGGTTACGAGCTGCTTTAGCTTCTGGTAAGTTGAAATATGACGAAAAAATAAAGAAGTACCTTGACAAGAGGTGTACTGATATTCCCGATTTCAAGAAATTCTATGATGAAGTAATGACTCAGTTCCCTTCAGATGACTTGCTATGTGAAAACGTACAGACTGGCGATGTCATAGATAACGAACGTATGCATATCTGGAATCTTGCGCTCCTTGACGAAAGTACAAACAAGAGTTATCGCAATTCCATATTCTGTGTAAAACGTTCTTTTATCATCAATAAGGAACAAGGAAAGCATTGCCATATATCTGACGAGGGCAAGGTTGTCATTGACGGTAAAGCTATAGCCTTTGTTCCAATATGCACAAAACAAGCGTTCTTGAAATACTATACTGAAGATGCTAACGCTTTATTGTCATGGTCTCGCACAGATTCCGTGAAATATCTGAATGATATAACTGAGAAATTAAAGGATTTTCTACAATAAGAACACAAGTCAAATTATGAATAATATCGCTAATACAACCACTCTTTGGCAGCTACTTGGTAAGTGCAAAGTGGTGATTCCCATTTTGCAGCGTGATTACGCACAAGGACGTGTAGGGTATGAAAACCTACGTGAGAAATTCTTGTCGGCAATTCTTGCTGCACTTGACGGAGATAAACAATTAAAACTGGACTTCGTATATGGCTCTTCAGACCAAGAAGGTAGGTTCAATCCATTGGATGGGCAGCAACGTCTGACCACTCTATGGTTGCTACACTGGTATATTGCTTTCCGTTTGGGCAAGCTGTCAGAGCAAAGTACTATTGAGCATCTGTCAAACTTTAGCTACGAAACCCGTGTCAGCAGTACTAATTTCTGTCAGCGAATCGTGAAACGTGGGGCAGAAATTGTACAGGGAGGAGAAGAAAGTATTGCCGATGCCATAATTCGTCAGACTTGGATTCCTTCTATATGGAGGCAAGACCCGACAGTACAATCGATGCTGAGAATGCTCAGTGGCGAGCATAACGGAAAGATTGATGGCATTGAAGAACTTTTCGCAAATAAAGACAAGCAGACCCTTCTTGAATATTGGGATGCTCTGATGCTTCCAGCAGCCAAATGTCCTTTGGTGTTTTATCAACTTGACCTTGAGAATCTGGGTCAGTCGGATGACCTGTATGTAAAAATGAACGGACGTGGAAAACCTTTGTCAGATTTTGAGAACTTCAAGGCGGATTTAATAAAGTATATAGCCGACCAAGAATGGAAGTCTTTGCTTCACGCCCAAAATGGTCTGCCTATATTGTTAGACACAAAGTGGCTGGACTTCTTCTGGAAGTATCGTAATCCCAACATCTCGCTTGACGATATGATGTTCGGTTTCATTAACCGCTTTTTGTTGGTAAGACTGATGATGGCGCAGAAACCACAGAAGATTGAGGACAGAGAATTGGGAAATTCTCCAATAGACAAAGCTTTTAAATATCTCTATAGTTTTACAGAGAAAAAGGGTATGTGGGCAAATTATAACATGACGGGATTTGGTGTTTATCAGACAATTTTTGATGAATTAGGAGGCTTTAGTGTTCTATATGATATACGCACTCTGCTTGAAAATCTCCGAACTTTCGATAGAGAAAAGCTTACTGCTTGTATAGCATATCCATACGGAGATGAAAATGAGAGGTTTGAGGCCATCTATACATCAGGTAAGAACGATAATTATATACAGACTATTCCTGAAACTATAGCCTTTTGGGCTGTTTGTCAGTTTTTTCTATCTCCAATAGAATATTGTACAGAAATTCGCCTCAAACAATGGATGCGAGTCGTTTGGAATGTTTGCAATTATCAGGTCCTTGAGAATAATAAAGTCCAGAACGAAATAAGAACTAAAACACAACTACGCTCAACTATTCTCTCCCTCCATCGTACATTCCACTATAAATGGAATGTACATAATGTGGGATGGTTAGTTTTACCAGAAGAAGATACAGATAATATATCTTTACATATCATTGAGGAACAGGTAAAGATCCGTCAGTTCCAAATAGGAGCATATAATGGTACGTTAAATGAACTTCAAGGTCAAACATGGGAAAAGATTATAGTCTCTTTGGAAAAATTGCCTTTCTTCCAAGGAACCATCCGTGCGTTGTTTAAAAACGGAGATGGAAAAATTGATTGGTCAAATTTTGATATAAAGTATAGCCATCTATACTGGTATCTCAACAACTATAATGGCGAGCTTAACAGCATTGCACAGCGGAATCTGTTGCTTCATAACTACGATTTTGCTTCCTGGTACTGGTATCCACGGGGGGCTCGTAGAAATGCAACATGGCGCAGAAAACTTCCTTACTTTCCATCTTCTGTCCATGAATGGCTTATGGCTGAACCTTTAGATTGCAATCAATTGTCTACATGTATCTCGCAAGAATCTTCATACGTTAAAAAATGTATCATCCAAACCGCATTAATACAAGAGGTTACGGACGAAAATGGCATGTATGTCAGCCATAGTAGTATAGGATATGACGTGTATTGGCATCATCAAAACTCATCTGACTGTATCATTTTCAATGAATGCCGTGATAAGGTTGTGCGTGAAGCCATAAAGAATGGACTTATTTCATTATGTCATCCAAACATTGAAAAATCATGCGGATCGTTCTATGCCAGAGACATAGTATTCTTCTATAACAGAACTGAATATAACTGGAATGCACGAGGCGAAATATACAGAACTGACAATCCAGAATGTAAGTCAGAAAAACAACCTGATAGTATTAATAGTCTTATTGAAGTCTTGGATTCCTTAGCAAACAGACATTAATGTAAATCAAAATGTTGCATATAGGCAGTTTAGTCGACTTTTATATATCTCTATTGTAGACCACTACAAGGGAGTTGCTTTCACGGGTTCATACCGTGTAGCACTCTCTTTGGATTGGTACATCTCTCATTATCCAATAAATAATGTGTATGAAGAAAATAATTTTTCTCGATTTTGACGGTGTACTGAATACTGAGTACAACCAGAACTTGCTTATGTATCATGGGAAATCCTGGAAAGACAAGTATGGAACTTTCTTCGACCCGGAGACAGTGGCTGAACTAAAGAGAATAGTAGAAGAGACCAATGCTGATATTGTAATAGAATCATCGTGGAAATCGCATCATGGATAGCTGACAATCTCCAAGATGAAGGTCGGCATGTTATTATCGATGATGAATACGTGATACAGGATTCGCAACTGCCACACTTCATCCTGACCAATCCGTATGATGGCATTACTGCGGATCTGGCCAATACCGGAAGATGCAGAAAGTGGCAGAAAATAAAATACAACTGAAATATGATTTTATCTTAGTAGAATAAAAATGCGCAATACGATGTAACCGTTCGTGCCTTGGAATGGCAAAAAGTTGCCCTTACTGGAGCAATATTTTGCCATCCCAAGGCACATTTCATTACGTCGGGATGTAGATGATTAAACAACTGGAAGAACAAGTGGTTTGACCGCCAAATTGCCTTTTACTCTTCACTCTTCACAAAAGTAAGGTATTAATCTGAATATTAGCACGTTAAGCGCGTGAAGAGTTGACCTTCACTCTTCACCACTCTTCACCCACTCTTCACATTTGGTAGAAAACTGGCTCCTTTTTATATTTAGCTTCGGCTTCCTTGAAGGCTTGTCCTCAGCATCTATTATGGCTAGTCCTTGCCTTCTATTAAGACAAGAACTAGGCTTCTATTAAGCTTGGGTTAAGCCTTATTTGTCTTTGGAATAAGTTTTACTTGAGCATGATTTAAGCCTTAGATAAAGTTTACGTGAGGCTTAGATAAAGTTTACTTAAGCCCTTGTTAAAGTTTACTTGGGCTTTATTCCGATTCCAATATTTATGAAGGCCTTCTTCCAAGCAGACAAAATTCTGTTTGGGTGAAGAGTGGTGAAGAGTTGTGAAGAGTGAAGGTCAACTCTTCACGCACTTAACTCACTGGTATTCACAGCAATACATCACTTTTGTGAAGAGTGAAGAGTAAAACGTAATTTACGTTTGAATAAACGATAAAAAGTGAAATATAAAAGGAAAAGAAAAGCATAAAGATAAATGCATCTGACAAAAAATCCTGAGCAACTATCTGCTGCCCAGGATTTAATCATTTATTTATACCTATAATTTCTTAGCCTTGATAACAAAGCTGAAACTTCTGTCTTGATAGTGCATGCGATATTTCTTCATTGGCTTTGCACCCCAGCTGTCGATACAGCCTAAACCATACTGACGCTGCTGAATATGCAACTGCACCAGACCTTTTTCTACCAGGTCACCACTGTGCTGCCCCCAGGCATGATTTTTCTCGATGCCTGCATCCAGATCCTCTACCAGGTAAGGGATGGCACTGCACTCCATAGGAGCATAGCCCTCGAAGGTGATTCCCTTTCCGGTTGTAGGATTGAAGATAGAGAAGTAACGGATGTCGGTATGGTTGCCGCTCTCCTGTGGACGAATGTAAGGATAATACTCATCCTTTACGTTAGCCTCGTACTTTCCGATGAAAGATGAAGAATGACGGTCGATGTAGTTCTCCTCAGGACCTCTACCGTAGTACTCCAACTTAGAGAAGGCTGCTGGCATCTGCAACTGCATACCGTAACGGAACAAGTCGGCCACCTTAGCTTCCTTATCTGTTGTCATCTTCTCGGTAACAGCTACTTCACCCTCAGAATTGATGCGGTAACGGAGTTCCAGTTGTGCCTTAACCTCAGGCATATCGAAGATTGCAGTAAGAACCACGCTATCCTGGCTCTCACTCTTATCGAATGACTTCAGAGTCATCTGAGGGTTCTTCCATACTCTCATCTCCTTCTGCAAGGATGCGCCATAGTCGTTATCGGTAGGAGCACGCCAGAACTCTGGAGTCATGCTCTCACGGAACTTCAACATTGGTTCACCATCTACATCGAGATAATCAATCATACCGGTCAGCTTACCTACAGTAACCGACATGCGCTTGGCAGTAACCTTTACATAAGATTTGGTTTCTTCTACCTCCAGGTTGCTGGCGGTCTGAACCTTAGCCTTGCCTTTCTTGGCAGGAGCTGCTGCTGCGATAGGAGTATCAACACTGTCAAACTTATATTCGTTGATGACAAACTGCTGACGAGCCATCACCTGTCCCTTGTCAACCAAAGGTTCTGAACCATCGCTGGCAAAGGCAAAGTTGACAGTAATCTCCTCTCTGGCATGCTCTGCTTCTGCCTTGGCAATAGCCTCCTTCAAAGCATCACTCTTCACCAACTTGGTGGTCTGAGGAGCGATTCCCTTGGTTTCTGGAATCTCTATCGTAGACTGGAGAATGCCGTTGGCATAGACAGCTGCAGTAAGTTTCAAGTCGTCAATGTTCTTGAAGAAATGCTCATTGTAGACATTGAAAGCACCATTGGCTGCATCCAGATCCTTGATCCATACATTCTGGAGATAGTACTGAACCTCATAAGCATGAGGATTCAAGCGACGGTCTGGAGAAATGATACCGTTACAGTTGAAGTTGTAGTCGCTGGCAGGATAACGTCCATAGTCACCACCATAGGTAAAGATTTCCTTGCCGGTGATAGGGCTCTTGTCACGAACACCCTGGTCTACGAAGTCCCAGATATAACCACCCTGATACTTAGGATACTTGCGAATCAGATCCCAGTACTCCTTGAATCCACCCATAGAGTTACCCATTGCGTGAGCGTACTCACACTGGATGTATGGCTTGGTACCATTGCTCTTGCAGTAGCTTTCACTCTCCTCGTAACCGATGTACATAGGACAGTGGATATCAGTCTTGCTGTCATATCCGCCACGCTCATACTGCACAGGACGGGTCTTGTCGTAAGCCTTGACCCAATCGTAAGCCTTTTCGAAGTTGACGCCATAACCACACTCATTACCCAAGCTCCATACGATGATGGAAGGATGATTGATGAGCGGTTTTACATTACCCTCGTTGCGCTCGATATGAGGTACGATGTACTCAGGGAACTTAGCGAGAGACTTCTCATCATATCCCATACCATGAGATTCCAGGTTTGCCTCGGCAGTGATATACAATCCGTATTCATCGCAGAGGTCGTACCAGCGAGGATCATCAGGATAATGACATGTACGGACAGCGTTGATGTTGAGCTGCTTCATAATCTTGATGTCCTGAATCATGCGCTCTACGCTCACTACATATCCACCATCAGGATCAATCTCATGACGGTCGGCACCCTTGACCAGTATAGGCTGGCCATTCACCAGGAGCTGGGCATTCTTGATTTCCACATTGCGGAAACCTACCTTCTGAGGAATGACCTCAGATACGCCCTGCTTATTCTTCAAGGTGATGAATACCTTATACAAATTAGGAGTCTCTGCAGTCCAAGGCTTTACATTCGGCACCTTGATAGTACCCTTAGCACCTGTTGCCTGAGCAATCTGCTTGCCATCCTTGTCACACAAGGTGATGGAAACATCGCTCTTGCCTCCCTGAAGAGAGATCTGATAATCCAGGACACCATCCTTGAAGTTATTCTCCAATCCGGCATTCAGACGTACATCAGCTGCATGAAGCTTAGAACGCGCATAGAGATATACCTCACGGGCAATACCCGTGAAGCGCCAATAGTCCTGGTCTTCAAAATAAGAACCATCGCACCAGCGCATCACCTGCATGGCAATGAGGTTCTTACCAGGCTTGAGATACTTGGAGATATTAAACTCGGCAGCCACCTTGCTGTCCTCGCTATATCCCACGTACTTGCCGTTCACCCAGAGAGTCAGGTTACTGGTGGCTGAACCTACATGGAAATAAACATCCTTGCCCTTCCAGTCTGCTGGAAGTTCGAAGGTGCGGCGATAAGAGCCGGTGTAGTTGTTGAGTTCGCTGATGTAAGGAGGATTTGGATCAAACTGGGTAGCCCATGCATAACCGATGTTCTTATAGGTACGGTCGCCATAGCCATTGAATTCGAACAATCCCGGTACGGGGAAGTCCTTCCACTGCGAATCATCATACTTGACAGCAAAGAAGTTGGCAGGACGCTTGTTGTGATCCTTCACGAAGTTGAACTTCCACATACCTTCCATGGAAAGGTAGTTGGCCGACTTCTTCTTGTCAAAGTTCTGCGCCTTATCAAGGTTCTCGTAAGCAAAGAAAGAAGCACGACGAGGCTCCCTGTTTTGCTGATTGATATTCACGTTCTGCCAGCGCGACTCGCTCTGAGCCGCTACGCCGCTGCTGATAGAAAGCATGGCAAGGCAAAGTGATACATTTGCGATGGTTCTGATTTTCATGATTTATTATCCGATATTAATGGAAATACTGAGTTCCAGCTACGCCGGTAAACTTCTTCTGGTTGTCCTTGCGCATTTCGAGAGTAAGGTTGCTCCACCATGATGGCCAACCGCCTACGATATTGCACAGATAAACGAACTTGACAGGATGCAAGCCTTTAGCCAATGCAACAGAGTTGTCTGAGTTGGTACCAGCCTTCACAGCACCCTCGTTGTTGATGACGAGCTTGTTGTCAATCCAAACCTGCTCCATACGGGAAGAGAGATAGTAAACTCCATCCTCAGGAATATTGATGTAACCTTCTGCAATGGCTGCATAATTATTGGCACCACGCAAAGTAGCAGCATCATCAGGCTGACTTACCTTCATCTTGTTCAGATTCTCTACAGTACCGCAGTCCTGCCACTCAGCATCAGCCAATTCCAGCTGATTAACCTTCAGATAGTTACCCTTCATACGGCGCAACTGCAAACCAGCCTTTGCATCGTTGAGTTTCACTGCTGGAGCATAGGTCTGCTTTTCTACATCGATGGTTCTCACCTTGCTCATCTTGCCAGAAGGCAGAACAGTAGCAATCTTGATAGTAGTATTGCCGCTGACCTTGATAGGCTCTGTATAGACGGCAGAAGATGGAGTTGGAATAGAACCGTCCAAGGTATAAACCATCTTCATAGGACGTGATGTCTGGAATGTAACTACAGTATCCTTGGTAATCACAACCTTGTCACAAGAACCGTATGGCTGCTCTGGCAATGGGATGTGATAACGTACATGACGCTCATCCAGGCGGACACTGTTGGCATCTACACGACGTGCGAAGTCTGTGAAGTTCTTCTTCTTGGCTGGAGACCATGCAATCTCAGCAAGAGCCAGAGAACGAGGATACATCTGATACTCCATCTTGGCATTGGTGTACATATACTCAGACCAGTTGTTGCACTGAACACCGAGAATATGCTTCTCCAAGCCCAATGACTTGATGGTATCTGGCACAGGCTCATAATTATAGGTTCTTGAAAGATAAGCCGGAGCACTAGGAATAGTAACTGGCTCTATCTTATAATCACCCTGATAATGGTCGAGGTACAAACCGCCGCTACCTGGAGTCATGATGACATCATGCTTCTGGAGAGCTGCAGAAATACCACCTGATGTTCCGCGCCAAGACATGACTGTAGCATCAGGGCTTAAGCCACCTTCCAGGATTTCATCCCATCCGATGATCTTTCTGTCGTACTTAGCCAGCATCTTCTCCATGCGCTTGATGACGTAGCTCTGCAATCTTTCCTCTGCAGAGTGCTTACCGTCAGCCTGCAAGCCTTCTGCCTCGATACGCTTCTGGCAGGTAGGACAATTCTTCCAGCTGGTCTTTGGACACTCGTCACCACCAATGTGGAAATACTTGCCAGGGAAAAGAGGTACCACTTCGCGAACAATATCCTCCAGGAAGTTGAACATATCTTCCTTACCAGGACACATTACGATATCCTCAACACCCCATACCATTCTAGGAGTCCACTGCTCGCCCTTGCAAGAGAGATAAGGATAAGCAGCAATGGCTGCCATCATGTGGCCAGGAAGGTCGATTTCAGGAATCACGGTGATGTAACGCTTAGCGGCATAAGCTACGATGTCCTTGATTTCATCCTGTGTATAGAAACCGCCATAGGTAGAGCCGTCACCCTGAAGGCGATAACCACCGATAGAGGTCAACTTAGGATATTTCTTGATTTCGATACGCCAGCCCTGATCCTCGGTCAGGTGAAAGTGCATGGTGTTCACCTTGAACATAGACATCAGGTCGAGCTGCTTCTTTACGTTCTCTACAGTGATGAAGTGACGGCATGGATCAAGATGGAATCCGCGATAACCGAAACGTGGAGCATCCTGGATGTCACAGCACTGAGCCACCCATTTGATACCATTCACCTTGGTTGCACTCTCTACCTGCGCAGGCAACAACTGCATGAAACTCTGCATACCATAGAAAGCACCCTTGCCTGTCTTAGCCTTGATGACTACACCCTTGGCTGTAACAGTGAGACGGTAGCCCTCTTCTGCCATCTTGAGGGATGGAGAAATCTGAATAGAGATATTGCCCTTCTTGCCACCAACGGTTACATCGTAGCCGGTAGAAGCCTTCAGCTTGTCTGCCATGTACTGAGCGATATTCTTACCGTCTGCGGTCTGGTAAGAAATCACCACCTTCTGTGGCAAAACAAACTCACCCTTCTGGATCTGGGTCTTGACAGGAATTGGAATAATGTTAATATCAGCTGCTGCTGACGATGTTGGGAAAGCTCCCAACATCGCAGCGCAAACCATCAAAGAACCTAAAAGTTGATTGATTTTTTTCATTTATATTAAATAATATTATTAGATGTAGAAATTAGAGAGGCTTATACTCTACGAATGCCTCCATAGCCTCGTAGCAAGCCAAGCCCAACTGGTCGTAGAGGCAAGCTGTACCGCGGTTGCGGTCTTCAGCTCTCTGCCAGAACAGACGCTCGTCATTACCCAAGAATGGAGCACTCTCCATCTGAGACTGATGCTTGAGGATAGAGTTACGCTTAGCTCTCAACTCTTCTGGGCTCAAAGGAACACACATTTCGATGTTCTCAATCTCCCACTCTGCCCATGCACCACGGTACATCCAGATGCGACAGTCCTTCAACCACTCTGCACCTGCCTTCTTCTCCTCGTCAATAGCGGCAAGAACTGCATCGGTACACTTCTTGTGAGTTCCGTGAGGGTCAGCAAGGTCACCTGCTACGTAAATCTGATGAGGTTTAACCTCCTGCAACAAAGCTCTAACTATCTCTACGTCCTTCTCTGTCATAGGCAACTTCTCAATCTTTCCACTCTCATAGAACGGCAAATCAAGGAAGTGAACGTGATCGAGAGGAATCTCATTATAGGTACAAGCTGTACGAGCCTCACCACGGCGAATCAAGCCCTTGATGGTCAGGATGTCTCTTGTATCGAAGTCGCTCTCCTTCTTCTTGGCGAAGAATGTCTTGATCTCCTTATACTTGTCAGAGATTACGCTGTCCTTAGAATCAGCGAAAATCTGGTTGAAACCGTTGATGAAGTGCATGAATCTTGTTACTTCCTCATCACCTACTGCGATATTACCTGATGTCTCGTAAGCAACATGTACGTCATGCTTCTGCTGAACCAGACGACGGATAGTACCGCCCATAGAGATAACGTCATCATCTGGGTGAGGTGAGAATACGATGACACGCTTTGGATATGGCTTAGAACGCTCTGGACGATAGGTATCGTCTGCGTTTGGCTTACCGCCTGGCCAGCCTGTAATTGTATGCTGCAAATCATTGAAAATCTTGATGTTTGCATTATAAGCAGAACCATAGAGAGCCAGGAGTTCGCTCAAACCGTTCTCGTTATAATCCTTATTGGTTAACTTCAGAATAGGCTTACCAATCTTCTGGCAGAGCCATACCAATGCAGAGCGAACCAACTTATCAGTCCACTGGCAAGAAGTTACGAGCCAAGGATGCTCTATACGAGTAAGGTGAGCTGCTGCGCTCAGGTCGAGAACTACATGAGCATCAGGATGTGTCTGAAGGAACGATGCAGGCAATGTATCAGTAATAGAGTTCTCTACTACCTTCTGCATGATTTCTGCCTTTTCCTCGCCCCAAGCTGTAAGATAAACCGTCTTGGCAGAAAGAAGGGTGGCAATACCCATGGTAAGTGAACATGGAGGAATGGTTTCCTTGGTCTGCTCGCTAGCTTCCATCTCCTCACGTGATGTGTTGCCAATCAAGATAAGGCGGGTAACAGACTGGATACCAGAACCTGGCTCATTGGCTGCGATGTTACCAGAACGGCCGATACCGATAAGAGCTACGTCAAGACCTCCGAAGGTCTTGATGCGCTGCTCATAAAGACGGCAGCAATCCTGTACTGCATCCTGAGCCACGAAACCATCAAGAGAGAAAATGTTCTGCTCCTGAACGTCTACGTGACTGAGGAAACGCTCCTTCAACTGGTTGATGGTACGGAGAGAACTCTCCTGCTGGAGAGGATAATACTCATAAGCATTGAATACCACAACATTGCGGAAACTCAATGTCTTCTCTTCATAGCGGCGGATGAGTTCTTCATAAACTGCATTGAGTGAAGAACCGGTACCGAGTGCCATTACATAGAACTTGCCATCGTGCTGAGCAGCCTTGATACCTGCTGCAATACCATCAGCTACATGGCTGGCACCTTCTGCCATAGAAGCAAAGATGTCTGTACGAATCTTCTCCATTCTAGAGATTTCTGAGTATTCTACTGTCGTCTTAGGCTTGTAGAATTCAACTGGTACTTTGTTGAGTACAATTTGTGAACTAAGATTAAGTCTCATAACATTATATGTTTTATGTTTATGTATATTTTAGATTATTTTCTGAAAAAGATAGGATTACAAATCCCAAGCCAAAGCTGATGAACCTAAGATGGCAGCCTTGGCACCATCCAAACCACTCATCAGGAACTTAGCCTTACCTTTATATAATGAAAGAACATGCTCATTATAAGCTTCTTCTATAGGACGGAAAAGGATTTCGCCTGCCTGGGCCAAACCACCGAAGAAGATGAATGCTTCTGGACTCAGGAAGGTTGAGATATTGGCACATGCTATACCGATTCTTCTACCTGTCTGGCGGAATACTTCCTGGGCCATCGCATCACCTGCCATTGCTGCCTTATATACATCATAAGAGGTAATCTCGGCGGTTGGAATCTCGCGGAGAGATGTTGGCTCTGCTGATTCTTCCAACATTGCTACGGTAGTACGTACAACACCAGTAGCCGAGCAATAGGTCTCCAAACAACCCTTTCTGCCACAACCACATGGTCTGCCATCTGGCTCTACTACCATGTGACCCAACTCGCCGGCAAAACCATCGCAACCATAAATCAACTGACCGTTGGCAACAATACCAGAACCAACACCAGTTCCCAGGGTTAACTCAACAAAGTTGTCCATACCTACTGCAACGCCATATTTCATTTCGCCCATAGCTGCTGCGTTGGCATCGTTAGTAATAGCTACAGGTATTCCAAGTTTCTCGGCAAACATATCTGCCAGAGGAACAATACCCTTTGCCCACACTAGGTTAGCTGCATGCTCGATAGTTCCCTTGTAGTAATTTCCACAAGGCGCACCGATACCCATGGCATGAATCTTCTCAATGCCACCTACCTGGTCTACGATTTGCATCACTGCCTTCACACATTCATCTACGTAAGCTTCCACCTCCTGGAATGCCTGAGTCTTGATAGATGTAGTAGCGATAATCTCGCCATTTCTATCAACGATTCCAAACACAGAATTGGTTCCACCCAAATCCAAACCAATCACTAAAGACTTTTCTCCTTGTCCCATACACCTTTTGTATTATAGGTTATAATTGATAATATAACAAAAAATTGTTACCGTTAGTTATTTTTAAATTAGTTTATTAATAAACGCTTCGTTATTAAAATTTTTTATTTTGCAAAGTTAATAGAATTATTCAATACTGCAAGTTTTTTATGGTTAATATTTCTAAAAAGAAAGCATTTTTATACTTTCGCACTTTACAAGAAGCTATTAAGTGTAGTTTTACCACACTAAATCAGTTAGTTAGATAAATCAAAGAGATAAAAAACTGAAATTTGAATTTTCACTTTCCGTCCCATTATATATATAATAAGGTATATGATAAAACTATACCCGAAGAAATGAGGAAAAACAAAAAAAATAGCAGCATTTAAGTTTTATTAACTACAAAAATATTGTATGAATTTTTAAAAGGATTATCTTTGCAAATAAAATTTCTTAGTTATGAAATCGGACATAATAAAATACATTAGGAAGTTAAACCAAAAACCTTCCGCCCAGAGCCGACTTTTGGCACAATTTATCTCGCATGGTGCCTCCACCATACCTGAGATAGCTAAGGCTGTAGGAGTTAGTCTCCCAACAGCTACAAGTGCCTTGAACGAACTCATCAAAGCGGGCATCGTCAAGGAAATTGGCAAGAAAGACAATTCCCCTGGCCGCATTCCGATGGTATATGATCTAATACCTACTGCTGGTTACTTCGTAGGAGTCAATCCAGAAATGGACTGTCTGGCACTAGCTGCAAGTGACTTTAGCGGCAACCTGATAACAGAAAAAGTAAGAGTTCCATACGAATATGAGAATACGCCGGAGAGTCTGGAAAGACTTGGCGAAATCATCAACGAATTCATTGCAACTCTTCCTTTAGCCAAAGAAGAAATTTTACAGGTATGTGTAAACCTGGCGGAACGCGTCAATCCTTTCGAAGGAAGAGCCTACAACATGTTCACCTTCCTGAAGGAATCGCTAACCGATAAGCTCACAGAACTCATTCAGCTGCCAGTCTGCATTGAGAACGACTCAAGAAGCATGGCTTTCGCTGAATATTGCAAGGGATGCTGCAAGGGAGTAAAAAATGTCATCTTCGTCAACGTTTGCTGGGGATTGGGCATCGGAATCATCATCAATGGTCAACTCTTCTACGGAAAATCCGGTTACTCCGGCGAGTTTGGCCACATGACTGCCTATAACAACAACATCATCTGCCACTGCGGAAAGATTGGCTGTATTGAAACTGAAGTTTCGGGCAGAGCATTGAAAAGGAAATTGACAGAAAAGATATTAGAAGGTAAAACTTCTATCCTATCTGACAAGGTACTCAATAAAAAAGAAGAGCTCTCGCTTCAAGATATACTTGATGCGATAGCAAAAGAAGACGTGCTTAGCCTGGCTACCCTGCAACATATCGCAGACGAACTGGGCAAGCAATTAGCAGGAATCATCAATATCTTTAACCCAGAGATGCTGGTCATCGGAGGAGAAATGTCAGTCACTGGCGATTATTTGACGCTACCGGTCAACATGGGTATAAAAAAACATTCGCTCAACATCATGAACGAGGATTCGCAGATTGTTACCTCAGAACTGAAAGATCTGGCTGGTATCACGGGAGCCTGTCTGATGGCAAGACACAGACTCTTGAGCGAAGAAAGAAAATAAATAATCTAGCTTATTAGACAAAACCAAAAGCATTAAAGATTTTACTAACTAACTTTTTATCAACTATTCATTTGACTGGAGTTGGGAGTAGCCGGTAAAACGGCTACTCCACAATTCAAAAACCAAATAGGCGGTGACAGGTTCATCTGAGCTAACTGCCAAAAGAATAAGATAAAAACAAAGTTTATACGAGAAGAAATAATAACTAACATAAAAAATTACAAACCTATGAACAAAAGAGCAAATTTGTATTTTGCAGCGCTATTGGGTGCAATGTCACCACTGAGCACTGTTACTGCATTGGCAGCTCAGAGCAATTCGGTTATTGCTAATGCTACCCAGCAGCAAAACTCATGTACAGGTACAGTAAAGGATTCTTACGGTGAACCTGTTATCGGTGCTACCATCAGAATTGATGGTAAGACTGGTGGTACGATTACTGACCTTGACGGTAACTTTAGCCTTGCAAATGTAGCTAAGGGTGCTAAGATTACAATCACTTATGTAGGTTACAAACCACAGACTCTTACTTGGAACGGTACTGCTTTGAACGTTACCATGGAAGACGATTCCAACATGCTCGAAGAAACTGTTGTTATCGGTTACGGTACTGTAAAGAAGGCTGACTTGGCAGGATCTGTTGCTGTCATGGAAGGCAAGAGCTTCAAGGATCAGCCTGTTGCACGTGTTGAGGATGCCCTCAACGGACGTATGTCTGGTGTGCAGGTAATGTCAAGTGGTGTTCCTGGTGGTGCAATGAAGATTCGTGTACGTGGTGCCAGCTCTGTTAACAAGAGCAACGACCCACTCTACGTAGTAGATGGTATTGTTCGCGAGACAGGTCTTGAGGGTATCAGCCCTGAGGATATCCAGAGCATCCAGGTTTTGAAGGACGCTTCTTCTACCGCAATCTATGGTGCACGTGGTGCGAATGGTGTTGTAATGGTACAGACCAAGAGCGGTAAGGCTGGTGCTACTCAGGTTACTTTCGACGGCAGCTTCGGTTTTTCTAATGCTTACCATATTCCTGAAGTAATGAGCACCAAGCAGTATGCTCAGGCTTTGGTAGACCACAAGGGTGTTTCTCAGAGCGCAGTTCAGGATTATCTGAATGGTACCAAGCCAGGTATCGACTGGATGGACGAATTGCTCCAGACTGGTATTACCCAGAACTATAAGGTTTCTTTGACTCAGGGTAATGACAAGACTCAGACTTACTTCTCTGCCAACGTAATGGACCAGAAGGGTGTTATCGTTGATACCAAGTCTAGACGTTACGCTATCAAGGCTAACATGCACAACAAGATTTTCGACTGGTTGGAAATGACCACCGATATCAACCTCTCTCAGACTGACAACTCTGGTGCAGGTTTCGCCCAGAACCAGTCTAACCCTATCTGGGTTGGTTTGAACTACTCCCCTACTATGGAGATGATGGATGCAAACGGTAAGTATAATAAAGACCCATACAATAACATCCAGAACAACCCTTACGGTATTCTTCATGGTACTGAAAACGACCGTAAGCGTACCATGGTTACAGGTCACGTTGATTTGAAGTTCAATCTCCTCAAGGGCTTGACATTCACAACAACTAACGGTATCGACTACAACGATTACAAGTGGTATAGCTTTATGTCTACCAAGGTGAACGCAGCCGGAAACAATATGGGCAACAACGATGCTACCGTTACTGCTTTGCAGTCTACCAACAACTTGACTTACAACAACAAGTGGGGTGATCACGGTTTGACAGCTACAGGTGTATGGGAAGTTACCTCTAACGAGGTTCGCCGCATGGGTCTCTCTGGAACTGGTATTGCTCACGAGCAGTTGGGTTACTGGAACGTAGCAGATGCTGCTTCCAAGAATCCTAGCAACGGCTATAGCAAGTGGACCATGCTTTCAGGTGTAGCCCGCGTTATGTACAACTATGCAGACCGCTATATGTTGACAGGTACATTCCGTGCGGATGGTTCCAGCCGTTTCACCAACAAGAAGTGGGGTTATTTCCCATCAGCAGCTGCAGCTTGGACCATTTCTAACGAAAAGTTCTGGGAGCCTATCAAAAATGCAGTAGAATACATGAAGATCCGTGCAAGCTACGGTATCATCGGTAACCAGGATATTACTCCTTACTCTACATTGGGTTCTTTGGGTACAACCGGTTTCACATACGGTACTAATCAGTCTTACACTGGTTATTGGGCAAATGGTCTTGCTACTCCTGACTTGTCATGGGAGAAGGTTCATCAGTTTGACCTCGGTGTTGACCTCGGTTTCTTCGGTAACCGTTTGAGCATCAGCTTAGACTACTTCAATAAGAAGACAAAGGATGCCCTCCTGACAACATCAGCTCCAGGTTACCTGGGTGGCACATCTTACTGGGTAAATGCCGGTGAGGTAAGCAACAAGGGTTTTGATGCTACCATCAATGCACAGATTATCCAGAGCAAGGACTGGTCATGGTCATCTACCTTGAATGCCAGCTACATCAAGAACGAGGTTACCAAGCTGACAGCAGATGCTCCTATTCTCTATGGTACCAGCCCTTCTCCAGGTACTGTTGACCCATGTACCATCATCAAGGAAGGTGAGGCTATCGGTACATTCTACGGCTTCAAGTGGGCAGGTGTAGAGAAGAACGACAAGGGACAGTTTGTTGATATGTATTATGCAGCAGACGGCACCAAGACCGCTAATCCTGATGCATCAAAGGATCGCTTCGTATTGGGTCGTTCAAACCCAGACGTTACTTTGGGATGGAACAACACCGTAACCTACAAGAATTGGGATCTCAACGTATTCTTCAACGCAGCCTTCGGTGCAAAGCGTTTGAACATGGTACGTTACGCCATGAACTCAATGGTAGGTGCATCTATGTTCGTAACCGATAAGGATTACTTCTCTAACATCGGAATCACCATGCCAACAGTAGGCGCAGAGAACAAGACATACGGTAACTCAGACAAGTGGTTGGAGAATGCAGATTACCTCCGTTGCGAGAATATCAGCATCGCTTATACATTCCCACGCAGCGTGACTAAGATTGCAGACATCCGTCTCTCTCTCTCAGCTCAGAACCTCTTCACCATCACTGGCTATAAGGGTATCGACCCAGCTGGTGCATCATTCAGTGACAATGGTGTTGACCGTGACAATGGTTTGGATATGGGTGCTTACCCTAATCCTCGTACCATCACAATGGGCGTTCGTGTAAACTTCTAACTTCAATCATCTAAAAACAGGAATAATTATGAGAACTAAAAAATTATTATATATGGGCTGTCTCATGGCAGCATCCTTGCTCACTTTCTCTTCTTGTGGAGACTTTCTGGATGAGGAACCTAAGGGACAGTTGACCCCAGATAACTTCTTCAATAGCGAAGATGACCTGACAGCAAGTGTTAACGCACTGTATGACAGAATCAACCAGACACAGAGCTGGACCAACCCTATGTACCCACAGTGGCAGGGTGATGATATCACAGCCAACCCTGGTTCTAACAAGCAGGCTTGTGCTGCCCTCGATGCTTTTGCATCTGATGGTGCCAACAAGGGTGTAACTGATGCCTGGAACCAGCATTATTCAGTAATCAAGGCAGCCAACCTGATTACTGAGAGTGCAAGCAAGGCTCCTGTTGCTCAGGATAAGATCAATGTAGCTCTGGGTAATGCACACTTCTGGCGTGCATACGCTTACTACTATCTGGTACGTGTATTCGGTCCTGTGCCATTGATTACTGGTACTGACGTTTCTCAGGTGGACGTTGCTCCATCAAGTGTAGAAAAGGTATATGAGCTGATTGTTTCAGACTTGAAGGCAGCCGTTAACGAGCTTCCTACCAAGTATGAGAAGGAACCTAGCCGCTTGTTCGGTGTGGATGTCTGGACTACCAAGCAGGCTGCACAGGCTACATTGTCAGCTGTTTACATGTCTATGGCAGGTTACCCACTCAACAAGGGTACAGAATACTACAAGCTCGCTGCAGAGCAGGCTAAGGCTGTCATCGATGGCAACGGTTCTTACGGTTTCATCCTGAACCCAGAGTGGAAGGATGTTTACTCTATGGGTAACAACTACAACATGGAGACCGTGCTTGGTATCAACAACGATGCTCGTGGCTGGTGGGATCATGACTCTCAGCTTTCTTCCTGCTGCCGTTTCGAAGGTCTCGGCGATGGTGGCTGGGGTGACGCTTGGGGTGAAATCGCATTCTGGAAGAGATTCCCAGAGGGTGCTCGTAAGGATGCTATCTACGCTCCTAAGGTTACATTCCAGGATGGAAACACTATTACTAAGGCCGTAGATTGGTGGGCACTGAAAGAAGATGGAAAGACTCCAGAGGTTGAAGCTTACCACCCAATGTTCTGTATCTTCACCGTTAACTCTGACGAGAACGGCAACATGCTCCGCCAGGCTTACGATTACCTGGCTCCTAACTGGGGTGGTATGGTTAACGACCGTCGTCACAACCTGATCCGTTACTCAGAGATTCTTCTCTGGTATGCTGAGAGCGCAGCTCGCTCTGGTGGTGATTTGAACAAGGCTAAGGACTGCCTCCGTCAGGTTCGTAGCCGTGCCGTAAACGATGTTGAGAACGTAACTTTGGGCAATGGTACTACCGTAAAGATTGCTGATATGAATGCTGAGCAGCTGGCTGAAGCTTGCTACATTGAGCACGGATGGGAAGTTGCCGGCAACTGGGTTTCTATGGTTA
>ERZ1026858.59-NODE-59-length-54548-cov-36.433982_pt1 | contig 54548 bp, 30 predicted proteins | sample MGYA00380159_ERZ1026858 | MGnify/ENA primary metagenome ERZ1026858 (study PRJEB33269, sample SAMEA4719795) | human gut metagenome | biome: human-associated habitat; feature: organic feature; material: feces | place: Cameroon | collected 2013-10 ...
AGGCAGCTTCTCAGCAGATGTATCAGGGCGGTCAGCAGGCAGGTCCTCAGGGTGCCCAGGGCGGCCAGCAGGCACAGGGTGCTAACGATGGCGCTCAGGATGTTCAGGACGCAGATTTCGAGGAGGTTAAGTAATATCTCCAAAATTGACACTGAAATAAAATAAACATTATAGAAAAAGCCGTGTGACTCAATGAGTTGCACGGCTTTTTCTATTTCTTCGATGAAAACACAGACCGATGTGAACAAGAGTTCATGTCGGTCTGTTTTTTGTTTATGTATGTTTCTTCTTAGAAGGATAGAACAGATGATCCTTGTCCAAGAATACAGGATAGAATACTGATTCTATGATATAACCTGCAAGCCGTGGCTTTTGACCGCCTATTTTTCGAATCGTTCCCCAAGATACTTTGCCCTTGATATGCGGAGGAATTTTGAAGTGGCTGTTTTCGGGAAAATCACCATATACCTTCAAAAGTCCCTGCTGTACAGCTTCTTGTCTTGTAAAAGAGCATACTTCTACAAATCGTCCTACAAGTTTGTCTAGCATTTTCTCTTCTTGCCATTTTTCAAGAGTCTGTCCTGGAGGACATTGGTTGAAATCGAAATCCTTGAAGTTGAAAGATAACTTTGTCTGTTCATCTTTCACCTTACGCTCATCTCTCACATTGGCAGTACGGCTTTCGGAAGCAGCAGTGCTTTTGAACTTATTCTCAAACTTACTCTTCTTTTTTGCTGCCATACTCCATGATGAATTTATCAATGATTCCGAAATAAGGAATAGCACCATAGCGTCCTAGCAGATAATCCTTAGAGAAAGACGCATCGTTACGGACGCTATTAGCCTGATTTATTTTGTATTCCACTAGAGAGTACAGATCAGATGCGCCCTCAGAAGATTTCTCTGCAAACCATATCTGATCACGACGAAGCAAATCCTTACGCAAGAGGTTTGTATCGTGAGTTGTTATAATCAGCTGCGCCCCCAAGGTATTCATCACACTATAGAATAGTTTGAGCAATTCTACAGACAACTGTGTATGAAGACTTGCGCCAAACTCGTCAATCACAAGCACACCACCATTTTGAATGGTGTCGAAGAATGGACCAAGAAGAGCAAAGAGTTTGGTTGTACCCAAGGATTCAAATTTGAAATTCAACTGCTCCTTACCAATTACCGCCCCATTGTCATACAGATCATGGGTTGAAAGAATTTCCAACTCATGTTGCTCAATCCGTTGGTTGGAATCTGTCGGAAAATGGATGCCCAAACGAGACAATATTTCAAAAGGAGTATCTTGCGTGTCAACTTCCTTGACATTCTCTTTAACGTTCATATCCTTGATGCAATTATCCACTATGCCAATCATGTTGAGAATTTGCTCGCGAATCAAAGGATTGTGTATAAAAGTCCTTGCAGTATAAGCCAAGGTGTTATCGTCTAAACCTGAAAGAATATTGAAACGCTTGCGAAACCATTCTTTTACCTTCATTGCCACTTCCACATTGAATTGAGCAGCAGTGGAAAGGTATAGGGCATTACTTCTGGTTTTTGTGTCAACTCCTCTTGCACCCTTTACCACTTTTGAGTTGACCTTGATATTTTGTCCTTCACGCTTAAAACAATAGCTCTCTTTCGTACTTCCTTCAAGTAACACAAAGAGCCATTCGGTCAGCACTTTGTTCTGACTGACCTCAAATCCATATCTGTATCTTTCTCCATTGCAGATGAATATCAATTGCATAGAAATAGGCTCTTTTGTACTTTCCACATCAAAACGATAGTGAAGAAGAGAGAGACGCTTGACGATGCTCTCATCGACAAATGACCGTAGCACCATAGACTTGAAAATATCCATGGCTGCAATTACAGAACTTTTACCCGAACCATTTGCTCCATAGATGGCGGCAGATCTTAAATAACGCTTGCCGTTATCCATGATGGAAACATTCGAATAACCATCATTGCTCTCGCACTCTTTGACAGTAGTGCTAGCAACCATACTAAGCGAAACCTCATCTCTGTATGACATAAAGTTTCTTATCGTAAATTCTATCAGCATTTGTTCATATATTCTTGATTGTTACTGATGCAAAAATACAAATAAATCTCCATATAACCATAAAAATTGTGATTATTTCACAAAAATCGCAATAACATGTATAAGAGTTGATGTTTTTTGGCGGCTTTATGATTTTTTATAGATTCTATTCTTGCTATTTAGCTGAAAATTATGTATATTTGCAGGTTATGTAAGGGCGGAAGCTCTATAAAAGAAAAGATATAATAAATAAAAGAAGAAAGGAAACGGGATATGGCAAAGAAAAGACCACAGGTGGCACTGGTATATGATTTCGACGGAACACTGTCGCCAGGCAACATGCAGGAGTTCGGATTCATCCAAGCCACCGGAAAGACCAAGGAGGAATTCTGGGATAGAAACAGAAAACTGGCAGAGGGTAAGGATGCCAACGGCATCTTGACCTATATGTTCCTGATGCTCGAAGAAGCCAAGAAGAACAATATCTCGCTCACCCGCGAATCCTTTCAGAGCTTCGGCAAGAACGTGGAGCTCTTCCGTGGCGTGAAGCAATGGTTCTCGTTTATCAACGAATATGGTGCGAGCATCGGCCTCGACATCAAGCACTACATCAACTCCTCGGGATTGAAGGAGATGATAGAGGGCACCCCCATCGCCCAGGAATTCGAGAACATCTATGCCTGCTCGTTTCTCTATGATGATGACGGCATCGCCTACTGGCCAGCCGTGGCCGTGGATTACACCACCAAGACGCAGTTTCTCTTCAAGATCAACAAGGGCATCAGGCAGGTGAGCGACAACCGGAGGGTGAACCAGTTTATCCCCGACAGCAAGCGCCCCATCCCCTTTCCGAGAATGATTTACTTCGGAGATGGAGAAACCGACGTGCCTTGCATGAAGATGGTGAAGGAGCATGGCGGTCATGCCATCGCCGTATATAACACGCCCGAGAAGGAGGCGATGGCGTGCCAGCTGGTTAGGGAAGGCCGTGCCAACTTTATGTGTACGGCTAATTACAGCAGGGGCGGCGTGATGAACATCATCGTGAAGCGAATACTGGATAAGATCAAGGCGGATTTCGAATTCGACAGATTGATAGAGGTGAACCAGAAGAAGGCGTGGAAGTAGAGACGGAAATATAGGTGAAACGCTGAAACGCAGGAAAGAAAAAGAAAGAAATATAATATTAATAAATAATTAATGGGAAGAAACAAATACTCAGCAGGAGAAATCAAGGAAATAGGTAAGTTGCTGCGCCTCAAGAACGCCGGCAACCGTTTGCAACAGAAATTGATACGCCACGACCTTCGCGTGGATTATGAATTCAACATCTCTGACTTCAATGAGCCGGGCAAGGCTTTCGGCGAGGAGGAACTGCAGGAGGCTATCAAGCGTGGTGCCATCCAGATTCTCGACGATGCCACCATCGAGGCGATGAAGGCTAAGCGTGCAAGAGATAAGGCACGCGATGAGGCAGAGAAGCAGAAGGATGCCATCGCCAGCGGTGAGCAAACCGACTGGCAGGAGGCTATGAAGCAGTGGAATGAGTTTTATGAAAAGTAAAAAGGTAAAAAAGTAAAAAGGTAAAAACATACTGATTACAAAATATACCGATTATAAAATATACTGATTATAAAATATACTGATTATAAATTATTATGGCTAAAGTATTGATTAAGACTACAGAGGGCGACATCAAGGTGCGCCTCTACGACGAGACACCTCAGCATCGTGACAACTTCATGAAGTTGGCGAAGGAGGGATATTTCGATGGCACACTCTTCCACCGTGTCATCAAGGATTTCATGATTCAGGGCGGCGACCCTGATAGCAAGGGCGCTCCTAAGGGCAAGATGCTGGGCACGGGCGGACCTGATTACACCATCCCTGCCGAGTTCGTTTATCCACAGCTCTTCCACAAGCGCGGTGCCCTGAGTGCTGCCCGTTTGGGCGACGAGGTGAACCCGGAACGTGAGAGCAGCGGCAGCCAATTCTATATCGTTTGGGGAAAGACCTACAAGCAGAACGAGCTGAAGCAGATGGAGAAGCAGATGGGCATGCAGATGGAGCAGAACATCTTCAACCAGCTTGTCAAGGAGCATCATGATGAGATTATGAACTTCCGACGCAACCGCGACCGCGAGGGCTTGATGAAGCTGCAGGATGAACTGGTGGATGAAACCAAGAAGCGCTGCAAGGAGCAGGGTTATCCTAAGTTTACCGAGGAGCAGCAGAAGGCTTATACCGAGGTGGGCGGCACCCCATTCCTCGACAACCAGTATACCGTGTTTGGCGAGGTGGAGGAAGGCCTTGATGTGGTAGAGAAGATTCAGAACTGCGAAACCATGCGTGGCGATAGACCTAAGGAGGATATCAGCATGCAGGTTTCTATTATTGAGGAATAAAGGATTTTAAAAGAACAAATCAAAATGAAAAAGATTCATGGAAAAATGATGAAGGGCATCACGGCCAGAAGCCTGATGATGCTCCTGGCATTGGCAGGTTCTAACTACTGCCATGCTCAACAAGCCACCATCGTGGTGAACAACCCTACTTCCAACCCCCGCACGGAGCTTATCTCTCTGAGCATGAACGAGGTGAAGGCAAAACTGGGCAATGCTGCCCCTAAAAAGGGCGAGGCCTACATCGTGAAGAATAAGCGCGGACAGCAGATCGGTTCGCAGATTACCCACGATGGCTATCTGCTCATCGATGCCAGCGTGCGCCCTCACGGTTCAGCCACCTACTACGTAACCATCGGCAAACCTTACCAGCAAAAGGTATGGGCAACCGGTGCGCTCTATAAGATAAGAAAGGATGATATCGCCTGGGAAAACGACAGATGTGCCTATCGTGTATATGGTCCTGCCCTGCAGCGCACCGGCGAACGCTCCTTCGGCACCGATGTATGGGTGAAGAATACCCCCGACACCGTGGTTTACGAGCGATACGTAAAGGATATGAACGGAAATATCAAGGGTGATAAGATTGATGCCAAGGTGAGAGCCCTTCAGAAGCAGGAGAAGGCTTTGGAAAGCCAAGCCAGGAATGAAAAGAACAAGGCAAAGGCTGCCAAACTCGAGAACCAGCTGAAGGCTTTGCAAGCTCAGCGCAAGGCTCTTCAGGCAGAATCAAACGAGGTGGATATCCTCACATCCTTCCATCTTGACCATGGCAACGGATTGGATCCTTATCGCGTGGGCGCTACCCTGGGCTTGGGTGCACCAAGCCTCATGGTGGGCAAGAACCAGGTGCTGCCTTACTGCTACAAGGATTACAAGATATTGGATAACGGTCCGCTCCGCTTTACCGTGGAATTGACTTACAATCCATCTACCGTGGGCGATATGAAGAACGTGGTGGAGCATCGCATCATCTCGCTCGACAAGGGCAGCAACTTCAACAAGATGACCGTTTGGTATGACGGCTTGACCCATGCCACCGATTTCGCCACCGGTTTCCCTATTCATGAGGAGGATACGGAATCGAAGACCTTTGCCAAGGATTACGTAAGCTATGCCGACCCTACCGATAACATCGAGGTGAACAACTCGCAGGTTTTCGTGGGTGTACTCTTCCCTGAGGGCATCGACAACACTTACTACCAGCTCTTCGACAAGAAGCACGATGGTGCCACCGGTCATGCCCTGGGCTTGAAACGCGGCTTGAAGAATGGCGAAAGATACAGCTATTACTTCGGTGCAGCATGGAGCAAATATGATGTAAGGAGCTATGCCGAATGGCAGATTCGCATCAAGGAATACCTGGATGCCCTGAAAACTCCACTCGGGGTTGAAGTGAAATAAGAGAAACTCCACTCGGGGTTGAAGTGAAATAAGAAGGAAATTGCTTGAATATTTCAAATCCACAAGAAAAAGGGTGTGTCATAAGTCCATGACACACCCTATTTACTTTCTACCTATTTACTTTCAAACATGCTATCACCCTTACTTACACCGAGCTTATCTGCTATATGTTAACATGTCCGTCATCAGAACCTGAGCCGCCGCCCTCAGTGGTTCCACCGCCCTCAGTGGTTCCGCCGCCCTCAGTGGTTCCGCCACCTTCGGTATTACCGCCTTCGGTATTTCCGCCGCCAGTGCTAGAACCGCCACTAGGGTTTGAACCGCCGCCAGGATTTCCGCCAGGCTTATTACCACCTGGGTCATTACCGCCGTTGTCGCCGTTGTCAGCACCTTCCAGATCCACCTTGCTCTCGCCTGCTCTCAGCGCCTTGAGCACCTTTGCCTGTGCCGCACGGCTTGCCACGAGATTAAACTCAGCATCGGTGATGAGATTCTTAAACTGCGCTCCCGGTTCCCAAAACACCTTCACGTCGGTGATGTTCTGCGCAGTGAAGGTAGAAGCATCGGCTGCACCCTTGCTGCTGAGGCTTACGGCGAAATCGCCCAAGTCGCCCAAGCGAATCTTCTTTCCCTCCAGCAGCTGCTCCCTCATGCAATCCACCGCCATGTAGAGGATGGCACTGATGTCGGCACGGCTATACACGCAACCATGGCTCGAGATATGCTTGGCAAATTTCTCGATGGTCATCACCTCGGAATACTGTGCCACGGCAAAGGTTTTCTGCACCTCGGTATTCACCAGTTCCACATCTGCCTGCTTAGGCGTCTCACCCTTGGCCTTAGCCTCCTTGATGCGTGCCTTAGCCTGATTGATTTCCAGAAGATTAGCGTTCACCGAACGCTTCACGTTAGAATAGTTAATCATAACGATTAAAAATGTTTATGAAAGACCCTAACCTAATTTTATAATAGAATCTTCCCTTTGGTTCCCACCCCCTCTGCGCTGCCCTGCAACGAGATGTTCCGGAGTGCGAACCGAGTAAATTATTTTTCTGCAATCAGAATTACCCGCCCTTGGCGATAGTCCCAATCTTATCTTATTTCTGACGATATCTTATCTTCAGCGCGTGTCAATATTTATCATCAAAATAATCATCTATTGTGCCTCGCGTGGGGCGTAAGCTATCAGTTTTCTGATTACGGTGCAAAGATACAACATTTTTCTTGATTATCCAAATTTTCAATCAACTATTTTTACCCTCTTAACACTATTTAAATATCATATTATCAAGCGTTTCAGTGTTTCAGCGTTTCATTATATTTTCTCTCTTAAACATCAAAAAATATCTTTATATTTATATATAAATATAAAACTTTTTTTCTACTTTTTTCTCCAGAAAGAGGAAGAAAGGAGAAAGAAGTGAAACGCTGAAACGCCGAAACGCATCCCTTCTCCTCATGCACACATCTCTTTAGCCATAAGCACCTTGTAAATTCATGGTCAACATATAAATAATCTTAATTTTTATCCAAAAATTTTGCCATTAGAAAAAATCATATTAATTTTGTTAGCATTATAGAGAACAATACCTCTTAACCTTCAAATCAAGGCTGATAGGCATCTGCTATCTACAAAACAATAATTTTCAAACCAACATAACAATATACATCCATATAAGCCGATGGCCAAATTTGCCCATTACCATCTCGAGTTCATACTCGACAATCTTTTCGCCCAGCCATACAAGACTGAGAGACAAAAGTATTTCGGTGCCCTCCTCGAAAACAAGGAGAGCATCAAGTTCACCATGGAAAACGGCAATGAGCAGATTACCTACAAGCACGAGGTGGCTCACCTGAAGCTAAACAGGGACATCATCATCATGCGCATAGCCAACGAGAAGAAGAAGGAGGTGGTGCAAGACTTCAAGAAAAAGCAAGTGAAGCACGAACCGCCCTGCTTTGTGATTATCGACAACCGCCAGGGCTGCCGCCGCGTCGCCATACAGAAGTGTCCAGATTCATTCCACAACACCCAGCAGGTGAGCCACATTCTTACCAAAGTGCTTGGCAATCAGATGACCAAGAAATACAACATCGGCATCAAGCTGCATCCCCAGTTCTACCCCAACGATTTCTTCAAGGCATGGCGCATGCACCAGTATAACACCCACAGATTGGAATTCAAGCTGGGCGACGGTAAGCGTCCCGCCGATTTCAACAACAAGAACATGGATCCTGACAGCATCACGGGCTTTGCCATCGCAGTAACGGAAGAAAGCGTCACCCGCAAATACCGCACCTCCATTGTGCTAAACCCACCCCAGAACGAGACGATACTCCCCGTGGATGAATCCTCCCCCATGATCAGAAACCTGGTGAGACTTCATGCCGAGACGGGAGCACCCATCGAAATTGTAACCACCGATAACGCCACCTTCACCTGCTTCATCAGCGACGAGGGAGACAGTGCCCGCATCGTAACCTCAGAGATAGATACCAAGCTGGTGGAGACCCTCTTCGAGGACACGGGCATCAGCCGCAGCAAGGCAGAAGAAGGCATTCTGAAATTCGTGAACAACATGAAATATACCGTGGATGAGGACGAGAGAAACATGGATGAGGACGAGAGAAACATGGATGAGGACGAGAGAAAGGAGATGCCATCATGATAGTACATCTCGTAGATAAAGCCAAGCTGCGTGAGAAGCGCCTGCATTTTTACCAAGACCCCGTTTTCCTCATCGCCATCGATGAGGTGAAGGGATTATTGGGTTCACTCAATCTCATCGACCTCTTTTCCTCTGCCGAGGCTTTCGCCCACTATCTCGTGAAGAACGGGATAGCTGACCGGGAGCTTCTGGAACTGGAGATAGAAGACCTGAAGGCTGAGATAGAAAGCGATATTGCCCCCTGCGCCGACAGGGAGAAGCAGGGGGAGAAAGACCTGTTTCTGCTGCTCACCATCACGTTTCTCAAGCTTTGCGCCATGCGCATCACGCATCCCGCAGCAGAAAGCATAGCCAGGGTATTCGTTAGTTTCTGCATGAAACACGAGGGTTACTATAAACTCCTCAACAGGCTGAACTGCAAAGAGTTGAAACTCATCCAGGAAGCCAGGTTGCCTAGCATTCTGAAATACGAGCTGCAGAGCATCCAGGAAGAGAAGCCCCCGGTGGTGGAAGCCATGCCGGTGATAGAAAAACTGGTGGATTGCTGCGAATATCTTACCCCCGATGCCATCCAGCACGTGATTCAGCCGCTTATGGAAACCAACCAGCATTACGGCATGATGTTTACGGAGCAGGTGGAGAGGCTGAAGGATTTATGCCGCCGGAAATCTCAACCCGTGTGGCATGCCGATGGCGACGTGGTGATGAGCAAGTATGTGAATCACGAAGTGAACAGCGTGGCGGCAGGCGCCACGGGAATACAGGTATTACCTATTAACTCTTCAAAATAAGCAGATATGGAAATAGAAGATTTAGCCAAGTTATTGACTGGCTGCAACATCAATGTAAAGGGCGACCTTGTGATGGAGAAGCATGTGGAGCACGAGGTAGCGAATGTGGAAGCCGGCGGCATCGGTATCCAGATTGTTGGGGATAAGAAGCCGAAGGATTCTGATGGAAAGGAAGAAAAGGGTTCGGAGAAAGAAGGTTCTACAGAGGAGAATCCAGAAGAGGAGAATCCAGAAGAGGAGCCTCCCCTGAAGCGAGGCATCAAGAACAAGTTTCTCTTTCCCCAGAACGGCAACGAATCTGTGAAGAACGGGCGCTTGACGCAATGCGAGAAAAGGCGTTTTCTGCATTACCTGAGCAAGCATAGCCTTGACGGCCGCATGCTGGTGAGCACCAGAGATGATGCCATCAACAAGGCGGTGGTATGCTTCGTGCGTATCTGGAAGGATCAGGAGCTCACGGCAAGCAAGCCTTCGGGCAGAGCCATCTTCCGATTCCTTACCCAGGATTGCGGCTTGAAAACCGAAATCACCATCGAGAGCTATGCCAACAAGATGAATGAATGGCTGAAGGGAAAACAGCAGGATGTCCTGACTATGGAAGAAGTGAAAAGATGCTTTGCGGGTATATAAACTTGGAATAATGGCATATTTACATGTCCTCCATCGACAACCCCTGGTACCCGATATCGAAGTTCTTGAATTTTCCTGTTGCCTGAAAGAAATGCTCGGCTTTATCTTTTAAAATGCCGAGATTTATATCCTTGGCTTGGCGTTTCACCTCATAGAAAATGACTTTCTGTTCCAGTTCATCGGCAGCGATAATATCGATTTCATTCTCTCCCTTTCTGTCCCACCAGGAAGCAATCTGGGTATATTCTTCGCTTTCTATCATCTTTGCTATAAAATATCTTTCCAGAACCTTGCCGGTGTATGTGGTGTAGCTCTTGTCCATGACCATCTTTAGTTTCTTGTTGGCGCCAACCTCTACCATGTATCCATATTTGTAGATATAGCGAAACCAGACACGAAGGAAGTTGTCTTCTATCTGATAGCGAATGTTGCGATTGGTCTTTTGAAACATCGGTGTATAACGGGAAATCAAGCAATAGTCGTTCTCCAGTTTAGTGAGATAGCCCGAGAGTTCTATTTTCATGATGCTTTCTATTTCACCACGGGTTGTGTAGCCTGATGCGATAAGTTGCAATATTTCGAAATAACGGGCATAGTCTTTGCCAAATTCTTCTATCAGCATATTTTTCCCTTCATATATGAAATAAGAGTTTTTTGCAACAAACTTCTCTGTCATCTGTTCCTTGGTCGTGGCTCCTGCATCCATCATCATTTCTACATATTCTGCTACTCCGCCTGTATAACTGTAGAGAGCCAGTAGGTCATCATTGGTATAGGCTGGATTATATGTGGAGAGAATTTCCTTGATGACAGAAGGAGGAAATGGAGTGACTTTTATTTCTCCAGTCTGCCTACCATAAAGTGGTTGCTTGTTGTTTTTAAAGATGATGTTCATGAGTGAATAAACAGAACCGCAAACTACGAGATTAATATGAGCTTCCTGTTTGTTTAGGTCCCATATCTTTTGCATATCTGAAAAGATAGATGGATTAACCCGCTTGAAATCTTGAAATTCGTCAATGACGAGAGTGATAGGGCGAATCTTGGATAGTTGAAGCAGATATTTAAAGATATCTGCAAAGCGTGTTACTTCGCCGAGAATAGGAAGCTGAAGTTTGCTCGTCATCTCTTCGATAAAATCTCTGCAGAGTTCAGCTTCTGATTTTCGTGCAACAAAGAAATATAGCATATCCTGAACATCCTCGTATGCTTTTATCAATAGGGATGTCTTTCCGCTACGTCGGCGTCCTGTTACGATTGTAAAACGAGCCGTTTGCAAAGATAGATTTCTTATCTCTTGCAATTCTTTTATTTCGTTTTGTCTTCCGAAGAACTTCATATTTTTACAATTTTAAAGTTTCTTTTTTTTATATTTTTAGAGTTTCTTTTTATATTGTTTTTCGAAACCGCCGTTTCCGAAATGGAGGTTTCGGATGCAAAGATAATAAAAAAGCTTGAATATCAGCTTGTTTATTTACCAATTTAAGTTTTTTTATTTATTTGAACGTTATGGATGTTTTCGTAATAGCGGTTCCGAATATTAAAATAACGGGCTTGTTTGATGGTATAAAACGAGTATAAATAAACGATTCAAGGGGGATAAAGGGATGGATTTCGGGATGGATTCTCTGTTTGTCAGGTGGATAATGGCTAGCGATTTAATATCCACCTCATTTTTTTCGGCGATTTTTTCGGTGTTTTTTTCTGTGTTTTTTCTATTGATACAAAGGGCATTTCCATCACGGGAATGCTCTTTTCGTATCAGGTGGACATTATTTTCTTTTTCATCCACCTCATGCACCCCCGAGCTTTTGGAGTACTTTTGCAGCGTCAATCATCAGAAATGGCGATTCATTAAAAGTAAGTGAAATAAATAGATTTACTCGCCCTATCATGGGCAAACATTAATAAAAATAAAGACGATATGGGATTTTACATCAGTTTCCGCATCTGGAAGGTGACATTCACCTTCAATGCAAGCATTTCGTTCTCACATCAGCTGGTATGAACCTGATTCTAGGGGAAAGTACCTGTTGGTAGTATGAACCTGATTCTAGGGGAAAGTACCTGTTGGTAGTATGAACGGAAAATTAAAGAAAAGAAGTTATGAACAAGATTTTAAAACTGGTGAGCTTCATTCTGACGCTCGCCGACTTTGCAAAAGAATTAACAGAAAAAATTATGGCAACAAAGAAAACAATTCAAAGCGCTGCAGGCTATAAGGGCAAAAGCGCAGAAAAGAACAAGGAAGCAGGCAAGAATGCCTTTAACGGCTTGGATACCTATAACGGCAAGCAGATGGATAATGCCACTCGTGGCATCCGCAACAACAACCCGCTCAACATCCGCCACAGCAAGAACCAGTGGTTTGGAATGAAAGAGCTGCAAACCGACAAAACCTTCGTGCAGTTTGAGAGTCGCAAGTTTGGCTATCGTGCAGCCTTCGTGCTCATCCGCACCTACATGGTGAAACATCATGCCAACACCATCGGCAAGATCATCGCCCGATGGGCACCAAGTTCGGATGGCAACAATACCCAGGGCTACATCCGCTTCGTGAGTAAGACCACGGGCATCCCGGTAGATGAACCGCTCCGCTTCGAAGACCAGAAGAAGATGGTGAGCATCGTGCGCAGTATGGCACAGATGGAAAGCGGCATCATCGAGAACGAGGACATCCTGAACGAGGCCTATTGCATGGTGTAGATTTCAGGAAAACAGCAGTTTAATTGTCTGAGTTGAAACAAGACGGAGGATTTTCCATGGTAAAGCTAGCAACATTCCGAAATGTTTCGTCTCCAAAATTTTCAATTCAGAAATATGAAAAAATATCAAAAGAAGAATGCTTCCGAGGAAAGCAAGAAGAAGAATGCTTCCGAAGCAAACGGAACTAGAGAGAACAACGTTTTTATTGAAACCATTAATATGGAAACACAAACCATTTTCCATAACAATGGAAGCGTCAACATCTATCCCTGCGATTTCGAACTGGGACAGCATATCATTGCCAACGGCAGAAACATCGCATCACAAAAAGGTCGCATGACCACTGATGATGACGGTCGCTCGCACTTCCGACCTTATGCCAAAGGCAGCGGTCACCGATACATGCGACTTTTCGATACACCTCACGGCGAAATGAAAATGACGAAGGAAAATATCATCTTCACCCTCAAATTTCCGAAAAGATTCGGCAAGGCGCTCATCGAAAAACTGCTGGGCGAAGAGTCGGATATGATGAAGGCCTATGTGAAAAGTAGAAGAACGGAAACGCATTGGTAGGAATAGTGATTATTTATTAGTGATTGGTGATTAATTATTAGTGATGATATAAATCATGTCTTGTTATGTTATTTTTTATGAGAATGGGGCGAAAATGATGCGCCCCGTTCTCACGGCTGCGGAGTACCGAAATCTCCGCAACAGCAATTATCAGAAAAGACTCGTGGCGGGCATCAGAAAGGGTGACACCAAGCAGAAAATGAGATTGCTGCAAATGAATTACAGTTGCATGCCAGGCAATGCAGCAGCAGGCAATGCGGCGATTGGCAATGCTACAACCCCTTCCTTGCAGAAGGCACCGCTGAAGGGATGCAAATCGCCTTCTATGAGCGTGGGAATGGATGTGGATTTCGACCCATCGGCTCCTGATTACGAGGAAATGATGGAGAAGGCTCCCGAAATGGTGCTCAGCAAAAAGGATGAACTGGGATTGCTGATGCTCGAAAGATCGGCTAGAAAAGGATACCACCTCGTTTTCCGACGACACTTCATGGATGGACTCGCCGAGGGAAAAATTCTGGAGAACCAGGAAATAAACCTCAAATGGGCAAGCGAACTGCTGGGGGTGAAATTCGATGAGGCGGCAAAGGATATCACACGCGTCTTCTTCTCTACTACGGCTAGCGAAGAGGATCTGCTGTTCCTCGATGATGCTCTCTTCGAACAAACTGCTCCTAATATTGAAAATTTAGCAGGTAGCGGAAGTGCAACTAACGGAAGTGCAACTAACGGAAGTTCAACTAGCGGAAGCTCAACAAACGGAAGTTCAGCAAGCGGAAGTTCAGCGGGTAAAGTAAATCCTTCAAACTCGGCTGAAGCATCCCAAAATCCAGCCGATACCCAGCAGGCTCCAAACGCTCAGCAGGCTTCAAACGCTCAGAATCCAGCCAATGCTTCCAATATTTCTCCCCTCTACAACGGCATTCCCTATAGCGAAATCATCTCAAAATATTGGGAACTCTACAACTTTGGGAAACTGCCTACCATGGGCGACAGAAACGTGAAAACCTTCGAACTCGCCGTAACCCTGAGAGCCATCTGCAACTACTCGCTGCCGCAACTCGAAGCCGTTATCCCACGCTACGACAACTTCCCCGAACAGGAATGGAGAACCACTCTGGAAAGCGCTCTGAAGGAACCACGAAAAGGAATGCCCTACCGACTCCGACAGGTGCTGCTCGCCATACAAAGCGACTCGAAAATCGCTGCCACCGGAGGCTCCAGGGATGTGCCGCCTGCCATGCCGCAGAAACTGCCTAAGCTACTCAAACTCCTTTCCTCAAAGGTGCCGCAGATGTATAAGCCTGCCGTGTGCGAGGCCATCTTCCCCGCACTCGCCATCCACCTGCACGGAGTGAAATTCAGATATTGGGATAATGTTGACCACGAACCTACCTTCATGAACGTGCTCATCGCACCCATGAGCGTAGGTAAAGGCGCCATCAAGAAACCTATCGACTTTATCCTTGCCGACATCAAGGAAGCCGATAAACCCAACCGACTCAGGGAGGCGGAATGGAAACGGAAGAATCCCTCGGGCAAAACCAAGGCGAAAGACCCGCGACCCAACGATATCTGTATCCAGATTCTCATCGACAACCTCACCGATGCCGTGTTCAACCAGCGTGTAGTGGATGCCCACGAAAACGGTCACCGATTCGTATATACCCGCGTGGATGAGGTGGAACAGCTCAAAAAGGTTACCTCGCGCGGCACCGTGGATGAGGTGAGCATCCTGATTCGAAAGGCGTTCGATAATGCCGAGCACGGACAGGAACGTGTGGGTGCTGATTCCATCACGGGCATCGCACCGCTCAGGTGGAACTTCAATGCCTCTACCACCATCCCAAACGCCCACCGTTTTTTTCTGAAATCAGTGAACGATGGTACACTCTCACGACTCAATCTGAGCACCATCATCAAGCCCAGATTAGAGGATGCACAAGAGAACAATCAGGCAAGCAGCCAGCAAAGCCCCGACGATTCACTTCCCATCTTCGGCATCTACGACGATAAGTTTGCACAGGATCTCAAGCCCTATCTCGACCGTCTTTCCTCGGCAAGCGGACTCATCGAGTGCCCGCAGGCTTTGAAACTTGCCAAGGAACTGACCCGCGAGAACGACAAGCGTGCCTCTCTCTACGAGAGCGAAGCCTACCGCATCCTCTCCTATCGCGCCAACGTGATAGCTTATCTCAAGGCGATGGTGCTCTATGTGGCGCAAGGCTACCACTGGTCGGAGGATATTGCCGAGTATGTGAGATGGAGCGAGCAGATGGATCTGTGGTGCAAGATGAGATTCTTCGGCACTCAATTGGAGGAGGAAATACTGCAGGAAGTGAAGCAGATTAATGCCTCACCCCAGAATCTCCTTTCTACCCTCCCCGATGAGTTTACATACGAGCAATTCCTGCGCCATCGACAGCAGCAGGGGAAATGCGGAGACGGCAAGAATACCCTACGCACCTGGAAACATCGGGGGTACGTGGTGTATGATGAAATTACGAAAACATGGCATAAGAAATAAATATGCATAAAACAAAAAAAGGGTGTGTCAAAAGTCCAAGACACACCCTTTTTTTATTTTCCGAAACGTTTCAGCGTTTCAGCGTTTCACTAAAATTTATCTTCCAACAAATTCAAATTTATCTTCTAACCACAATCTTTGCAGCCTTGCCCGAATTGCCCTTCACAATCAGTACGCCGGCTGGCAACTGGCTGAGGTTGATTCTTGCCACGCCATCCACCATCTTGGCAGATGCTACACTGGCACCGCTCACGGCATATACACTTACCGCAGAAGAAAGCATATCGCTAACCACAAGCTCGCCGGCTGCCACCTGTACATCCAGAGGCTGCTGAGCCTGAGTCCATGCCGAATCCCAGATAGAACCAATGCCGGTAGATGTGCCGTCGTCGGTGCTGATGCTCATCCAACCGATATTCTCCGAGATAGGATTCTTGCTGCTCAATGTGCGGTCAGGATCTGATGTATCGGCTGCTACACGCAACTGGCAGTAAGCTGCAGCAGGACCCTTAGGACCTGTTCGGAGCACTGAGAACAGCTTTCTGTTGAAAGTCTGATACTGGCAGAGGAAGATAGGGTCTTCCAGCTTTTTACCGAACTTCACATTGTTGGTGGTAGTGGCATACTTAAAGGTAAAGGTGGTATCCTTTACGGTAAGTATCTTGCCGCTGGCCGTGGTGGTACCCTTCTCGATAGCCACATAAGATACACGCTGACCTACGATGGCAGGATACTTCTCCTTCATGCCATACTGGCGGGTCATCACCACCTTGAAACCATCCTTGGTTACATCCCATATACGCGCCATCATCGGATAATTCTTGTAGGTAGAAACCGGAGTTACGAATACCACCGGTGCCTCGGCAAATGGCTCGTTGAACTTATATTCTACGGTATCGCCACCCACACGCAGGGCGGTGCCCGCCTCGTTCTTCAGGAGTCCTGCCTCAAAACGCAGGTCGCCTATCATGCCGTTACCAGATTTTGCCACCAGGTAAGAACTCAGTTCGCTGCCCTTTGAGAAATCATCAGCATCACCCTCGCAGTTCCATGGGAAGAACTTGGATGCAAAGTAATTCGTAGTCACCGATGATACGTTTTCCACAATGCGGGTAGAAGGATTCATATAAGATGCACTTCCGAATACCACGGCAGGAGCCTCGCTGAAGGTGCTCTTGTAGTAGCAGTAGTTGTCGGCATCATTGTCGGAAACCATGGTTCCCCACTGCATGGCTTCTTCGCCCTCGGTGCCGTTTACCACGTTGGTCACCTCGCTTGAGTACAAGTCCTTGTTTCTATAGTCAACCACATGCACGCGATAGTAGTAGTTGCCTGCTTCCTCTACGTTCACCTTGTAAGAGTAAGCCTTGTCGGCATTCTCATCCACATCCACGGTAGCCACATGCTTCCACTCGCCGCTGGCACCCTTCTTGCACTCCACAAACATGGAGTCGGCAAACTCGCCGCTAGGGTTCTTCCACGACAGTACACACACTGAAGAGCGAGGCACGAAGGTAGAGGTGAGCTCCTTAGGAGCATAGGTAGGCGGATTGGTAGGCACATACTCATACTTCTCGTTATACGCCAGCTTCTCTGGCAGCGCCGCATAGTATTCGCCTATAGGGGTCAGCTTGTCGCCCGCAATGGCATAGCGGCAATCCTGCACATTATTATAATAGGCATAGCGCTCGATGTATGGCGCATCGTTCAGATAATCCAGGATAGGAGCCATGTGCTGCATCTGGATGGCATAGTTGGCATCGGTTCCCTTGGTGTCGGAACCCGGCCATCCCGTCCAGTTGGCACCGTAGTTCATCTCGGTAATCCAGATTGGGCGACCGCCGCAGCGCTGGCTGATGCTCTTCAGCTGGCTCTCCCATCCCGGTTTGTCCTTGAACCAGTAGGCATGCACGGCGATGAAGTCGCAGCGCCATCCGCGGGCATCGATAGAGTCGATGAACTCATAGAGCCAGTTGTAGTCGCCTGCCACGGCTGGCGAACCCAGTCGGCGTCCGGTGGCCATCATCTGCGGCCAGTTGGCAAGCACGTTCTTTACATCCACATCCTGCTCCTTGTCATCGGCCTTGTTTTCCGGCTCGTTGTTACCCAGAATGTTGGCACTGCCCGTGTTGTTGCCCACATCGGCTATGCCTGGCCATCCCTCGTGGTGGTGCTGGGTTACGTATTCACGGTCTGTCCAGTCGTTGTGGTTGCTGGCATCCCAGTTGTAGCACCATGAGGTGTTGAACTTCTCCTGCACGCCGTCGTTCCAGTAACCTGCCCATCCGCGCTTGTGGGCGTTGTTCCATCGGCTGATGCGGATAAAGGAAATCTTGCCCTTCAGTACACCTGGGATATTGGCTATCTCCTTGTCTGCCTGGTCGGCGATGAACACGCGGCTGTAACCCTGCCCGTTGGCAGATGTGGCGAAACAAACCATGTATCCACGCTTCAGCTTGAAACTGCGGATGTTGTTGTTGAACGCCTTGTTGCTCGACAGGTTGTAGATGTTGTTCACATTATAGCTGCTGTTGGATGAACCGCCATAGTTCTCCTCGGTGAACACGGTGAGCGGCTCCTTGTCGGCAAACGGCAAGAGGATGCTGCCGCCGTTGTAGATGCGCAACTGGCAGTTCTGTCCGTTCTTTGCCTTTTCGCCGTTGATGGTGATATTACCCAGGAAGGCATCTGCCTTGCTTGGCACCAGCTTGTCGAAGATAACCACAGCACGCTCGGTATTGGTGATGTTGATACTACCCGTTGTGGCAAAAGGGTTGGCAGATGAGATGTGATAATCCACATCCTCGCTCAGGGTAACCGGAGCTGTAACCTCAGCCACCGTCTGGGTGGTGTTGCCGGCAACCACCGAGAGTGATGTTGCCAGCAACGCTGAAACCATTATTTTTCTAATATTCATAAATATAAATTAAGTTGATTAAATAGTTACTAATCTGATATTTACCTAAAGAATTGCATCCCGGGATCCTTACTTCACTACCACTTTCTTGCCATCTACGATGTAGATGCCCTGTGGCAATCCGCTCAGGTTCTTGCCGTTCTTCTTCACCAGCTGTCCGCCCAGGGTATAGATGCCCTGCTGGCCATGCGCCTTATCTACGGTTACTTCCTGGATGCCTGTAGATGGTTCCTCGGCTCCGTAATAGTAGAGGCGGAAGTTATCGCAGATGCTCCACCAGCTGGAAGTGGTGTTCTTTTCCGACTTCATGCCGATGGTCATGGCTACACGATACTTGGTGGTAACCTTCACACTGTTCTCATAAATACCGGCTGCGAAATACTTGGCTGCCGATGCCATATCGTCAGGTACATACTGGTTGCCCACGCTGGCTTCCTTGCCCGACATCAGCTTCTTTGGCTGGGCACCATCCATGATGTGGCAGATGTTCTGCTTGTTGTTCACATTGCCCAGATAGATGAAAGCATCCACGTTGTTCTTGCCTGCCTGGTAATCCTGGTAGGCAGCGGTGGTAGAGCCAGGGCGCTGGAATGCCTGAACCTTCAATTCATAGACACCCACTGGCATCTTGGTGAGTTTCTGGTTCATATCGTAGGCACGCTGGTAGAACTCACCGCACGAATAGTTCAGGGTTGGCTCCATGCTCCATCCGTCGGCAGCATCCATGCCTGCATTCTGAAGCAGGAAACTGATATCGAATGGTTCATCGACTGATGCGGCTACCACATCGCCCAGGAAGTTGCGCAGGGCGGTGTTTGCCTCTTCTTCCAGTTCCTCCAGTCGGTCGGCAGATGCCGTTTCGGCTTCCGCCTTCATCTTTTCCAGTTCTGCCTTGAAGGTGGCATCCGTGCCCTCCTTCACCTCCTTGTGAGGCACATCGAGCAGTGCCTCCATCTTGTCGAGCAGGGCGGAAACCTTCTTGGCTATATCCACACGCAGGGTGACGGTAAGCTCCTTGGCTTCATCGCCTGTAAGGATGAGCCATCGCTGGGCACCGCCAGCCGCCGAGAAGTTCAGGATGTTCGCCTTGATTCGGGCGGTTTCCTGTGCCGTCAGGCAGTTCATGCTGTTGCTGGTTACGTTGCCTATCCAGTAGCCATGCTTGGCTTCGCCGTTCAGGGTGGCTACCTCTACCGGTGATGGCAGCAGGTGGAACTGCTCTTTGGCACTGATGTTATCCGTTATCTTGGTCTTGATGCCGTTGTTGCCCGATGTGCCATAGGTCATGTATCTGCCTGTGGCCACATTCTTCAAGCTGTAGTAGCAGGTGGCAGGGTCGAAGGTTACGTTCCATGCGGCACTGTCGTTGGCTGTTGCCTCGTCGGCACTCATGGTCACCCACTGCAGGTTGCCCGTCTTGTCGATGCGCAGGAACTTGGAAGAAATGCCCAGCTCCTCGTTCTTAAGATAATACTTGGTATTGTCATCCTGCTCAAACACGTAGGCAGGGGTGGCAAACTGTCCGGAAGTAGGTGCCAATCCATCCTCGCCCAGGGCTTCTGCCAGCAGCGAGTTGGCGATGTAGAGATTCTGGGTGCCGTTATCCTCGTGCGCACCGTTTACGCCGTATGGCCACATGTGGGTGCCATCGCCGTTGAGCTGACTCGTAGGGTTGTTATCCCAGAAGCGCAGGGCACGCGTTGCTCTGCTTCCCAGCCAATAGCCGTGGGTGGTATTGGCACGGAGAAAGGCATTGTTCTGCCAGGTGCCGATGGTTCCCACGCCTATGGCATGGAGCATTTCGTGGAGCAGAGTTCCGGTGCGCTGATAAGAGGCGTTAGGTCCTACCCGCATCCATCCGCCGTAGCTGCAATCGGCAGTAGGCGTGCCGGCACCATAGTGGATGGAGAGATGAAGTCCGTTGATGCCGGTGTATTCATTCCAGAGGTTGACGGCTTCCTTGGCCGCACTCTGAATACGGGTATCGGCATCGCCCGAGAAACCTTCAATGCTGTAGGTAATGCCTCCGCCCGGACGGGTTATCGCCTTCACCGGGTTGCCATATACCACGGTGCCATTCTTTTTCATCACGTAGGCACGGATATAATATACGGTGGCTGGCTGCAAGCCCGACATATTATAGATGTTACCCTTGTTGCTCAGATAGGCCTTGGTGGTAGCATCATCCACTGTAGGGTTTGTGTTTGTAGAAGAATAGCAGAATCCCTGCTCCTTGATGGTGCTGGTGGCGATGCCGCTCACGTTCATTCTACCATAGATGTGTGTGGCGCCGCTCAGCCAAACCTTGCTGGTTTGCACCACGTCGGCAGCAAAGGCTGGGGTTACGGTTCCCACCGAAGCCAGCGCCAGCGCCAACATTACTTTTGAGTACATTTTTTTCATTTCTTTCAGTTTTGAATAGTTGTTGCTTTGATTAATTGTTTTTGAGCCAGGAACGCAAGCCCGCTAGGCGTCCCGCCGGATTTGAAATCCGGCGTTAAAAAAGGTCCTAACCTATTTAGGCTCTGCGGATTTGAAATCCGCAGCAAGGGAGAATGCCTTTCTTTTTGTTGGGGGATTACAAATCCCCCGGTTTTAATAGGTCGAACATTTTTTGACGGCGGATTGCAAATCCGCCGGGACGCCTAGCGGGGTCGCGTTTCAGGCGTTGCCTAGCGGGGTCGCGTTTCAGGCATCGCCTAGCGGAGCTTCTTTCCGCCCTGGATATAAATCCCATGGGCAGGCTTGGCATTCAGCTTCATGCCATCCAGGCGATAGATGCCCTGCTTGCCTTTTCGGGAATCTGCAGATGAAGATGCATCCGCCTCCACGCCCTTGATACCAGATGTGGTGGCATCCAGATAGGTGAGCTTGAAGTTGTCGAAGCAGCACCAGTCGGCATTGATTCGCTGCCGGCTCCTGATGCCCAGACGCAGCACGCCATCCGTTACCACACAATCAATAACATTGTGATAGAGGCCGTTCTGGTTGAACGCCTCGTTTGCCTGACTCACATTATCCGGATAGCTGTAAGGCGAAACGCTGTAGGCATCCGTATCATAGAGCGAGCATACCGGCTTCTCCTCGCCGTTGGCATAGAAGATGGCATTGATCTGTTCCGTACCGTTATCGTGCGATGTCACTGCCTGCGAGATGCCTCCCGCACGGTAGAAACTCTGCACCTCTACCCGATAGTGGCCGTTTGGCAAGCCTGTCAACTCCTGATAGAAATCAAAAGTCTTGTTATAATGCTCAGCCACACCTGCCGATGCCGCAGTAAACGAAGTTCCGCTCCATCCCGTGGCACCCTCAGAGAAATCAGGGTTCTGCAACAGGAAGGTGAGATCTGCTACCCTGCCCGCTGCAGCCTCCTGCTTCAGATACTCATCATATCCATCCAGGGCATCCTTCAGGGCAGCGTATGCCTTCTGCATGCTTTCACACTCCTCATCGAAACTGCCCGATGTGGCAAGTGCCTGGTCGCCAAATTCAATGGCATCATTCAATGCCTGCAATGGCTGAACCGCCTGCAGCTTCCTAGCTTGCTTCAGCATACTTACCACCTGCTCCCAGGTTTCAAGATGCTGGTACTCCTTCTGCGTGAGCTTCACGAACGAACCGTGCTGCGGCTGCACATTGCCCTTAATGTTGGTCAAGCCCTGAGGGTTCATGCAGTGCTCATCCAAATCTACCAGGCGATAGCCGCCGCCACTGTAGTTCTGGTAAGCGAGTTTCCAGGTTCTGCTTCCGATAGGACGGAAGAGACTTGGTGCCTCTATCGACTTGCCCTTCTCATATACATCAAAGTCATCCACCAGGTTCCACTGGCAGGTGCCCGTGGTCTTATCGCCCGGCACCAGCTGCTTGGCTCTCGCCTGCTTCAGGTGATGCTCGCCGCTCTCGGTCTTATAGATCATCACGTATTCCCCATCCACCTTATTATAAACGATGTCGGCATCGATGATGTCGTAACCCGGGTCGAAGTAGAGTTTCGGCAGAGATACCTCGGTAAGATCCTCGTTTACCAACGAATAGTAGATGCGATGGCGATCAGGGAATCCCACGGAGTAATATACCACATACTTCTTGGTTTGCGGGTCGTAGATAACCTGCGGTGCCCAGGCAGCCGTCATATCCTTCACGTCGGTAAGACCCAATGCCTTCATGTTCTCAGCACTTTCCAGGTCTATGCTGATACTCTTGTCCCAGTGTACCAGGTCGTTGCTCAGCATCAGCACCATGATGTGGTTGCTGTTCCATCCCAGTCGGGATGTCATGTCGGTGCCTGCCAGCATAAACTTGCCGCTCTGGGTGCGGGTAACGTAGGCATCACGCATGCCGCCCGTCTGCGTATATTTCTTGGTATCAAACACTTCTCCGCTGTTAAAGAGGTCGTTGAAGCTATTGCCGTAACGGCTCAGGGCGAAGCAGGTGATTTCCTGCGAAGCATGCATGTGGGCATAGAGATAGCCGTATTTATCGGCATCCTCGGCAAGCACATCGTCCTTCACCTCGTCAGCCACATCGCTCACCTTCAGCTTGAACACATTGAGCGAGTAAGCCGGAATCTCCAGCTGGTTCACATCGCTGAGCGCCTGCTCGCTGGTAGGAACCACCTTCATCGGTTCGTCCATCGTATTCTCATCGGTTCCGTTCTCCGAAGTCAGTCGAACCACGGTGCCCTGCTCCGCCTTCATGTTCTTCAGGTTCAAATCCAGAGTAGCCGCCTTGGCATTCGGATTCACCACCTTGAGATAGAGCATGCCCTGCTCTTCATCTATCTGAGCCGACTGGTAGATGAGCTGGTTGGCAGGAAGCGAGAACTGGTGGATGGTGTTGCCATCCAGTTTGCAGGTCACCTGGTTGCCGTCCACATCAATCTCAATATCATACCATCGGTTGGTTTCTATTCTTCCCGAAGCCGTGGCTACGGTGGTCTTGCTTCCGTTGATGCATTGCTCCACGCCGTGGCTGGTGTTGTTCCAGCCGCCCAGGTTCCACCAGCAGTAGTTGTCGGCATCCTGGTAGTTGAAGATGATGAGGAAGCCTTCACCTCCACCCGTCTTTCTGGCTCTGAGCTTATAGGTATAGTGGGAATCGGAGATAACCTTGGCATTCACGTTGGTGCAGTTGGTGCCGCTACCGTTCTGCGAAAGCACGCCATTGCTGATACTCCAACTGCCTTCCCCGGCATTCCAGCCAGCAGAGACATCAGAAGATGAACCTGAAGAAGATGAACCCGAAGATGCAAAATCATCCTTCAGCAGGGAGTTTCCGTTTCCATCCTTCACTTCCACATCATCGTAATCTACCTGGGTTGCCCAAGAACCCACGCCCACCTTGCAATCGGCATTAGCGGTAACATTGCCTGTTTCCGTCCATTTCAGGTTCTGCTTGCCCAGATGGTTACCCAGCAGCTTCTGCACGTAGTAAGAAGGGGTACAGAAGTTCTTGCCGGCATTGAAGTGAATCATATCGTATGCCCACAGAGGGTCCTTTTCGTGGGTGAAGATAGGTGCAAAGCTCGCCAACTTGCATACATCCGAATTCTTCTCCATGCCCAGCATGTAGATGGCTTCACCCAGGGCACTGTTCAGATTGCCATACTTGCCGTAGGAACCCTGGTTTGCCGCATACTCGCCGTTATAAACGCCGATGGAGCGGTTATAGCGGTCGTACTTGTTATAGTTGTTTCTCATCCATTGATAAGAACGGTAGTAATGCTCATCTACCAGATCTACAGGCGAATCGAGCACCCACAAAGGGTTGTCGGTGCCCCATGCCTCCACATTGCCGATGATCACGATATCAGGATATTTGGCATGGATGGCATCATAGAACCTGGCATAGCGGCGACTGTACTCGAAGCGTGCCTCCGGCTGACCGTTCTCATTGCCTATCTCGATGAATTTAAGTCCGTATGGTTCCTTGTGGCCGTTGGCAATGCGGCGTCTTCCCCACTCTGTGGTTTCATCGCCGTTGGCATACTCAATGGCATCCAGGGTATTCTGCACCAGGGTATCCACCTGCTCGAAAGGCACGGTGAAGCCATGTCCCAAACCCACGTTCACCACAAACATCGGTGCGGCATTCAGGTCTTCGCACAACTGCAGATACTCATCATATCCCAATCCGTCGGAAGAGCGGTAGTGCCAGTTGTTGTTCCAATGGCCAGGGCGTTCTTCGATAGGACCCAATGTAGATTTCCATCTGAAGGCGTTCTCGTAGCTGTCCTGTCCTTCCACGTAGCATCCGCCAGGGAAACGGAGGAAACTTGGTTTGGTATCATAGAGGAGCTGTGCCAGGTCGGGGCGCAATCCGTTGGTGCGTCCTTTCCAGGTGGCAGGCATCAGCGACACCACATCCAGGTAGAGGGTGCCGTTGTTAGAAGAAAGAAGGGCAAAGCGTCCGTCGCTGCAATCGGCTGTAGCCTTGATGGTTGCCGAGAGCTTTACCCATTTGTTGGTTTCCAGCTTTCCCTGCAACTTCACCTCTTCAGAGGCAGCCGAGCCATCCGCCTTCTGCAACTGGCCATAGAGTTTGCCGTTGAAGCTGGTAGATGCCTTGACCCATAAGGTGAGGGTGTAGGTGGAATCGCTAACGAAGTTCATTCCCCAGAAGCCGCTGTTGCTGATACCCGCCTTTCGGGCATCGCTGGCTCCTGAGATGGAGACACGGAGATTGGTTTGCTGGGCACTGTTGAGCTGCTGGGTGGCATTGAGTGAGAGATTCACCGTCTGTCCACTCTGCCTGATGGCCGACCAATATTCGGGTGTAGAAGCGTTATCCTCGAAAGAACGGTTTCTGATGAGTTCGGCATAGAGACCTCCATCTCCGGCATGGTTGATTTCCTCAAAGAAGAGGCCATACTGGTAGTCGCTGATCATGGCAGATCGCTGGGTGGCATCTATGTTCATCTTCACCTGTGCCTGTGCCGCAGCAGAAAGCGAGAGGCAGAGGATGGTGCTGAAGAGAACCGGTTTATGGTTGAATATTTTCATAATGCAGTGATGATAATACAACAAAAAAGGCAGACAGAAACAGAAGGTTTTTCACTCTCTGTATTCCGTCTGCCCTAAAATTATCTAGTTACTAAAAACAAGCTAGTTTTTCAGATTACTTCATGATAATCTTGCTAACCTTCTTAGAACCATCGCTCAGTGTAGTAACCACAACGTTGATACCTCTCTGGAGCTTACCGATGAGCATACCGGCAGCGTTGTAGATCTTGGTACCCATTGTAGTGTTGCCAGCAGCGTTCTCGATATCCTTGATAGCTGTTACAGGCTCGTTAGGATCGTAACCAGCATACTCCAAGGTGAAGTTCTTGATGATTGTCCAGTCATTGGTTACCTTCACATCCTTGTATGCACCGATATAGAACTCACTCTTACCATCGTAAACAATCTTCAAAGGCTCTGTCTCATACTTAGAACCTACCTGCTCTGACTTGAAGAATGCCTGAGCAGTAATCATATTGTCAGGAATCCAGAGATTCTCATCAGAAGTTGCACCCTCAACATACTTGACCATGCCATCTGTGCTACCAAGATGCGCATACTCATTCAAGTTACCCTCAGCAATCTGGCAAGCAGCAATAGGCTTCAATGCCTCTGTTGCATCGTATGTAGCATCGCTTGTTGCGAAGTAGAGGAATGCATTCTCGTTAACCTCATACTTCTTCACTGTCTCATCCTCATCAGCGAAAGCAGAAGCGTTGCTACCGTCGCGATAGTATGCCTTGCTCTTCAAGTAGTAGGTACCTGCAGGGAGACCTACAATCTTCTGCTTCAAATCGAAGTCGCAGTTGAAGAACTCAGCAGCCTCAACATTATTACCTGCCTGGAAGCCGATATTACCCTTCTTCACGGTCCAACCAGTCTTGTCCATGGTTGCGAAGTCGTTGTTAACGAGTACGTTAGAGATATCAACATGATTATCCTTAGAAGCCAACTTAGCATTGTCGTAGATAACATACTTCGTAACAGCCTCGTTCAAAGCCTGGATAGCAGCAGGAACATCAGCATCAGCTACAGTACCATCGTTGTAAGCTGCCTCAGCAGAAGCCTTGGCAGCAGAGAATACAGCCTTAGCCTCAGCAGAGGTCGTATAAACTGCCTCATTGTTATCGTAACGTGTCTGAGCGCTCTCTACAGCTGTGTTCAATGTCTGGTAAGCAGCAACAGAAGCATTAGCTGCGGTGATAGCATCAGCAGCAGCGTTGATAGTCTTGATAGAACCCTCTTCCTTGAGATCAGTAAGAGCTGACTCCAAGGTAGCGCGTACCTCAGCATTCATCTTAGAACCCAGGAGTGCATTACCCTGAGCGAGAACAGGACCTGAAACCTGACCGATAGCATCCTGACCACCGCCGAGGAACTTCATAGTGAAGTTATCCCAGATTGCCCAGTCGCCTGCATTTGCGCTAGGACGCTTTGTTTCACGAACACCCATGCGAACAGTCTCACCTGCCTTCAAGAGAACTGTTACAGTGGTCTTGTAAGCCTCAGGATTCTTCTCGCATGCATTCGCAAAGCCCTTCATTGAGTTAGGGATATATACCTCTTCACCATCAGGTGTGGTATATTTATATTCATTATCAGCCTTCTCTGATTCTGTAACTCCGTATGTGAAAGGAGAAGCGAACTTGCTCTCCATGTTGTTAGCATAGAGAACGGCTGTGATATCCTCAGAACCATTTTCGTGAGCTGTTGCAGTAGCCTCATTCCAGGTTACACGATGCATTGCCTGTGCAGAAATCTCGTAAACACCATCCTGAGGAGCTACAAACTCCTGATACATATCGAATGTGCCCTGGTAAGACTCGCAGTTCTTCCATGTACCATCTACAACGGTAGCACCTGTCCAACCATCCTTACCACTATCAAATGTAGGGTTAGCGAGCATGTAAGTCAAATCAGAACCTGCAGTAATGCTCTGCTTGCGAGACAAATCAAGCTCTGTCTTCAGCTTACCCATATACTCATCAATCTGGTCATTATTAAGAGAGTGATCACCGACAATCTGATCATCAAGCGTAGAACCATCGCCGCAATCATCCAACAATGCCTGCAAAGCATCAGTAGCATTGCCGCCCTCGCCCAGGAAGTTCTGGATTTCATCATTCAATGTACTCAACTCAGCATACTTGGCTGCACTAGCGTTCATAACAGCTACTGCCTCCTGAATCTTAGCCTTCAATGCCAAGATTTCTTCCTTAGAAGCATCTGTTGTCATGTTCATACCTTCCTCTGCAAGCTCGTTCACGGTATCTATATATCCCTGATAAGCAACAGCTGTTTCAGCAGTACCCTGTGCATCTGTAGCTACATTCTGCATATCGAGAAGATACATCATCTGTGCATCAGCACCATAATAATCTACCTTGAACTCATCAACGAACAACCAGTTGGCTGTAGCATTCTCAAGCTTGAGACCGAAGTTTACGTTCTCGCCTTCCTTCACCTCGAACATGAATTCAAACTTCTGAGGTACACCTGGATCTGTTGCAACAACCTTAGAATTTTCCTTAGAGCTGGTGTTAGCGAAGAGAGATACACCCTCTACCTTATAACCAGCGCCCTTCTCCTGCTGGCAAGCCATTGCATAGCAAGAAATCTTGTAAGCACCTGCTGGCAAGTTGGTTAATGTCTGTGAAAGATAACCATCGCTCAAATGACCTGTACCTGCTGCATCGCCTGTCTCCGGGTTAGAAGATGCATGAATCCAACGCTCGAGGAATGTGCCTGTCTCGAAGCCATCAGGAGCGGTATATTTATGTGTCTGTTTCTGCCAGTTGGTACCATGACCACCAGATCCTACATTACCATCTTTATCGTAAACGCAATCGTGATCCCAGCCGGTCAAAGCATCGCAGTTGGCATTTGTAATGAACTCATTGAGACTTACTGGAGCTTCTGCTGTAGCAGTACCCAATTTCACATTACGGCGAACATCACTGATATACTTCATTGCATTCTTCAAATCTGCATATGAAGCATTGGCATCGTTATACACAGCGATAGCCTTAGGAATATTCAAGCCTTCGTCGATAGCATCGTTGATAGCAGGCATCAGCTTATCCAGACGATAGAAATAAGTAACAGGATAAGCCTCCCACTCTACACCATACTCAGATGCGCCCTCTGCCTGCATGTTCAAGGCAGGACGGAACAACTGGTCAACAGCATCTTCGCCCTTGCCATCCTTACCTGTATCATTAGGATTCCAGCCAGCACGGGTGTTGCTTGTATTCTTCAAGTTTGCGATGGTATCTGCCTGAATCTCAAAGCGCTTGCTGCCATCCTTTGTCCAAATCTCCCAATTGCATTTTTCAATGCCCTGGTTGTTGTAATCTACATAAGAATTACCGCCGTTCTCATCAAAACTGTTGGTAAAAATCTTTCTGCCGTAAGTATCATCAGCAGAATTATTGAACAAGGTAAAAGTACCATTAGGTACATCCTTTGTCTTGTTAGGGACGATGGCAATAGCCATACCCTTTTCACCCAAACTTGTCTGGGTGCCATAAGCATTGCTGTTAACGAGCCATTTTTCGGCCTTAACATTCTTGATGTAAACTGTGTCAGTACCATCCAACTTCAACTGAACTGGGTCAGGGAATGCTGGTGCTTCAACTTTCTGTGCCTGTGCCTCTGTAGCACCGATGCCGGCTGCTAAGATGGCTGAGAAAAGTAAACGTTTGTCCATTGCTATTTGGTTTAATTTTTGGTTTGAGAAGTAATTAGCTTCTTAACTTATTGAATAATTGATTTGCTTGCAAAATTAGCAATAAAATGAATACGTGCAACTTTTTTGGGTGGAAATCTACACTAATTTTAGATTATTTAACTAAAATCAAACCATTTCTGAACTAAGAAAAGAGTGCTACCTTATTGTATAAGTGTCGTTTTACAACAAATGTGCTTTTTAAGTTAGCACAAAAAGCAGACAACAAGCAACCATTTATGTTAAATATGGTTAAGATAAAAGGATTTCTTGATTAAAATCAACTAAGTTTCTTAAAAACTTGTTATCTTTGCACCGGATAAACTAACAGGCATCAGCTATAAATAAAAAATGAATCAATATGCAGAGCATGTATGATCAAATATCAATAGGTAGAAAGATACTTTCTACGCTGTTTTCAGGAGGTATTTTTCATGTCAGTTCCACCCAAAAGGTGGAGCTTACGTAATCATACCCAGTGTTACTAGCAATAAACCAAACATCAAATAAATAAAACATGAGCAACCGTTTAATTAAAGATTCGCATTTCGCGATCATCGGTATGTGCGCAGCATTGGCCCTAGGTGGCTTCAATGCCTGCACCGACTCTTACGACCTTGACGAACAGGGAAACAATCCTGAATGGTTGGGCAAGAGTATCTACGAAGAGCTGCAGAACCCTAGCGGTACAAGCCTTCACGGTACTTTCAACACCTACCTCAAGTTGATTGACGACCTGGGTTACAAGGAAGTGATGTCGAAGACGGGTTCCAAGACTGTGTTCGTTGCCAACGATTCAGCTTTCAACAAGTTCTTCGAAAGTAATTCATGGGGCGTACGTTCGTACGAAGAACTGACTACCCCTATGAAGAAACAACTCTTCTATGCTTCCGTGCTGGATAACGCTATCCAGACAGAGATGCTTTCTAACGTGGAAAGCAACGGAGGCGTCCTCTCTAGAGGTATTGCACTGAAGCACCAGACTTCTGCCAATGCCATTGATACGGTATATCATTTCTACAACCGCGGCGTGATGCCACAGAACAACTCCTACTGGGATAAGTATATCGACGGCATCGATGTGGTGATGGACAACACCCGTCCGATGATGGTACACTTCACCCAGGAGCAGATGCTGAACAACGGTATCACCGACAACGACTTCTCCGTAATCACCGGTCGTCCTTACGATGGCAGTACCTACATCTTCAAGAACAAGGTCATCGCCAGCGACATCACCTGCCTGAACGGTTACCTGAACCAGACAGACGGCGTAATCGTACCTCCAGGCAACCTGGCACAGATGCTTCGCGAAAGCAAGGATACAAAATGGTTCAGCCGCATGCTCGACCGTTTCTGTGCACCTTACTACGATGCACAAACCACCCTTAACTACAACGACAATGCCAAGCTCAACAACACCCACCAGATTGACTCCATCTATCAGTGGCGTTACTTCAGTGAGCGTTCACAGGGAACCCTGGCATTGGAGCGTGACCCACAGGGCGTGAAGCTTCCAACAGATAAGCTTCTGAGATTCGACCCGGGATGGAACCAGTATTACAGCTCATACGGCACCATGCTCGCCGACATGGGTACTATGTTTGTTCCTACCGACGAAGCCATCAAGGATTACTTCAACAATCCATCCAACGGTGGTTACAACATCATGAAGCTCTATGCCAAGCAGCCAATCGACAACGAGCACTTCGCTGAGAACCTGGATAGTATTCCTAGCAATATCATCCGCTCGTTCGTGAACAACCTGATGAATGCATCCTTCGTGCAGTCAGTGCCAAGCAAGTTTGGTACCATCATGGATGAGGCGAGTGACCCTATCGGCATCACCACCGGCGATATCTGTAAGGATGCCAACGGTGCTTACGACGTGAGAATCGCCAACAACGGTGCCATCTACATGCTCGACCGCGTGGTTCCACCTATTTCATATAATATCGTATCTACCCCAGCCTTGCTGCGTAAGGCACGCGACCTGGGTGTGATCAACTGGGCGATTCAGGACAAGAGCAACCTGAATGTGAACTTCTATGCCTACCTGCGTGCCAGCACAGCCAACTATGCGCTGTTCCTGCCAGACAACCACGCTTTCTGCGGCGGTAAGGGTGTATCTACCGATTTCTACTATGTAGATCCGGTTTCTCTGGGTAAGAACTACAAGGGAGGTCCTCGAGTGCTCCACTTCTATTATAAAGATGTGAACAAGGACAATATCATCTCGGTATCTGCCTTCAAGTACAACCCTACCAATGGTTCCATCAGCGAAGATTCAACCACCACCGTAACAGTGGGTGAGGTGTCCGACCGACTGATTGATATTCTGAACTACCACACCGTATCTCTTGCACAGGGCGAGAAGTTCGGCACCAACAGATTCTACAAGACCAAGCATGGCGGTGAGATTAAAATCAGCGGCACAGGCGTTGGCGCTACCGTGATGAGTGGTGGCCAGATCGATGGCATGGCAGGCATGAACTTCGCTTTGCCAGCTTCAGAAATCAAGGAAGCTACTACCGACTACAGCAATGGTAGCACCTTCGTCATCAACCGCGTGATTCAGGCTCCACAAACCAGCGTATTCGGCTGCCTGAAGAATCACAGCCAGTTCAGCAAGTTCATGGATTTGTGTATGCCAACCAACTTGAGTTCTATCCTTACCAGCATCGGTATTAAAGACAGCGAGCAGAAGCAATTTACCGTGTTCACCGACCAGTTTGCAACAAGCACCACCATGAACAGACGGTACGACTGCCTCGATTACAACGTAGCGTTCTTCAACACATACAACTACACGCTGTATGCCCCAAACAACGAAGCTATGGACGAAGCCTTCAAGCGCGGTCTTCCTACCTGGGAACAGGTGCAGCAGGTTCTCGCCGAAGCAGAGCATGCTTCAAGCGACCAGCAGTTGGCAGCCAAGGCAAAGGCAAAGGATATGGTGGAGGCCATCAGAAACTTCATCCGCTACCACTTCCAGGACTTCGCACTCTACGCCGACAACACGGTGGATTTCGGAGATGCGCCTAAAAATGAAAAAAGCAAATATGAGTACCAAACATCATGCATAGATGGCACCACATATAAGCGTCTGTACGTGAGCGGCGGAAGCGACAAGCTCCATGTAACCGACAACGCCAGCAACACCATTACCATCAATGGCAACGACAGAGAGAAGCTCGTGAACTACATGACACGTGACTATACGTTCAAGGATTCAAAGATTGAGACCTCATCGTTCACAGCCGTCCATGAGATTTCCGAGCCACTCTGCATCAACGAAAAAGGTCGCTACGATATCAATTTTGCCAGCAACACAGAAGCTGCCAAGAAGGCAAGCATCAAGCGCCTCAACGCTTTGTACTATGCCCAGAAGCACGGACAGAAGTACTACAAATAAATTCACAATCAAGCATGTAATATAATGAACAATATAAGAACATATCTTACAGCAGCCGCCCTGTGCAGCACCATGACCATCGCCGCCCAAGGGCAGCGTGTATCAGGTACTGTTACCGACGAGTTTGGTCCTGTGATTGGCTGTAACGTCATCGAGAAGGATGCCAACAACCGTAACGTCAACGCTACTGTTACCGACGTGAACGGTAACTTCCAGCTGACAGTGAAGAATCCAAAGCACAAACTCGTTGTCACCTTCGTGGGTTACAAGCCATACTCCAAGGTGATCGGCTCACAAACCAACTTCGAAATCCTGCTGAAGGATGAGAACCAGATTGAAGCAGTTACCGTGGTTGCCAAGCAGCGCTTCCGTGGCGACGGTTTGAGTATTCCTAAGAACGAGCTTTCTGTGGCTACACAGACCTTGAACATGAACAAGGTGGATGGTCTTGCCTTTACCAGTGCCGACGAGGCTTTGCAGGGTCAGATTGCAGGTCTCGACATCGTTGCCAACTCTGGTAACCTGGGTGCCGGTACTACCATGCGTATGCGTGGTGTAACCACCATCAACGGTTCTTCAGAGCCACTGATCGTAGTTAACGGCAACATCATGGATGTGCCGGGTGCCGAGAACACCGACTGGTCAACCGCTACCGAGGAGACCTACAGCTCTCTGCTTTCCATCAACGTGAACGATATCGAGAGCATCGACATCCTGAAGGATGCTGCCGCTACCGCCATCTGGGGTGCACGTGGTGCCAACGGTGTCATCAGTATCAAGACCAAGCGCGGTAAGCGCGGAAAGATCCGCATCAACTATAACTTCATGCTCCAGGGCACCTGGCAGCCAGATGGTTACAATCTGCTTACCGGTGATGAATACACCATGCTGATGAAGGAGGAGTTGTACAACCCTACACAGAATCCTTCTGCCACTACCAACATCAACGAGTTGAACTACAACAAGAGTTGGGCAGAATACAACAACTGGAATGACAATACCGACTGGGTAGATGCAGTGCGCAAGATGGGTTGGAACCAGACACATGGTATCACCATCTCGGGTGGTGGCGAAAAGGCTACCTTCCGTATCTCTGCCAACTACGACCACCAGTTGGGTACCATCATCAAGCAGCAGCTCGACCGTTTCTCAACCCGCTTGAGTTTGGATTACTACGTGAGCGACCGCATCAAGTTCTCTACCGAGTTCCCTCTTACTTATACCAAGAACCAGAAGAACTACGGTAACAACATTCTGGGCAAGGCTTTGCAGATGGCTCCTAACATGAGTATCTACCGTGAGGATGCCAACGGCTTCGATACCAACGAATACTACATCATGCTGCCGGAAGGCAAGGTGGGTGCAGGTTCTACCGTGAGCGGTACTTCTTCAGAGCAGTTGAAGTCAGTGCGCGGCATCGGTAACCCTGTTGCCATCGCCAACCTGGCTTACGACAACGAGACCACCTACCGCATCAACCCTGAGTTCAAGCTCAACTACTATCTGATGGGTACAGAGGAGCGCAAGACACGCCTCGACTACGAGGGAAGCGTTTATCTCGATGTCTTTTCAAAGAGCAACCCTACCTGGTATCCAGGTACCCTTTCTACTGCAGGATGGGAGGACGGTAACTACAACCGCTATGCGATGGACGACTACAACTCGCTGGCATTCACCACCCGCCACCAGCTCATCTTCACCCCTTGGTTGGGTAACGACCTGGCTTGGACGATGCTGGGACGATGGGAGATGACCAAGGGTAACGGCTACGGACAGAATGTAACCGAGAACCAGTTGCCAGACGGCGTAAGCTCACCTACGGTGCCAGCTTACCTCCGCAACATGTCAACCAGCAACGGCGAGTGGCGCGGTATGAGTGGTGTATTCTCTACCCACATTTCTTATAAGACCCGTTACAACGCCGACTTCACCGTGCGTGCCGATGGTACCACCAAGTTTGGCAAGAACAACAAGTGGGGTTACTTCCCTGGTGTATCCGTGCGTTGGAACATCAGCGATGAACCTTGGATGCGCTGGTCACGCAATGTGCTCTCCATGCTCGCCGTACGCCCATCATGGGGTGTGAACGGTAGGACTCCTGGCAGCGAGTACCTGCAGTATGCCAAGTACGTAGCCGGCAGCATCTATGGTAACGGTACCACTACCCAGACAGCTACCAAGGTAGATGGCTTGCAGCTGGTAGATTTGAAATGGGAGAAGACCACTTCATGGAACCTCGGTGCCAACCTGGGTCTCTTTGATGATAAGCTGGAGGCTGACTTCAACTACTACTACAAGAAGACCAACGACCTGCTGAACGCTGGTGTGAGCATCGCCTCACAGACAGGTTTTGCCAACCTGGCATGGAAGAACATCGGTTCGATGGAAAACAAGGGTTGGGAGTTGAACATCCAGGGCAACCGATTCATCAAGGCAGGCAAGTTCTCTATGAGCGCCAGCTTCAATGTGGCTCAGAACTTCAACAAGATTACCGAGATGGATCCTACCGTGCTCGATGGTATCAATGAAGACTGGACAGCCGATAGCCGCGGTAGGTACTTCAAGCGTATCCAGGTGGGTAACGCACTGGGGTCAATCTTCGGATTGCGCGCTCACGGAGTATATCAATATACCTACGACTACCTGACCAACCTCCGCCGCAAGAACAACTGGAGCAACAGCCAGCTGGTTGACTACATCAACAACGAGTTCCTGCCAGCAGGCAAGACAGCTCCTGTGGCACTGAACAAGGAAGGCAAGGTAATCACCGGTTCCGACGGTTCACCACTGCGCATGACCTACAACTCAAGCAACGGTAGTGAGACCTACAAGTTCGACGGTGGTGACGTGATTTACGAGGATGTGAACAAGGATGGTACCATCAACTCTCTGGATATGGTATATCTGGGCAACTCAAACCCTAAGTTCTCGGGAGGTTTCGGATTCACCTTCAACTACGGCGACTGGTCATTGCGTACCAACTTCGTATTCCGTACCGGTTTCAAGGTAGTGAACTTCGCTCGCATGGGCTTGGAGAAGATGTATGATACCACCAACCAGAGTTCTGCCGTGAACTGGCGCTGGCGCAAGAACGGCGACCAGACAGAGATACCACGCGCACTCTATAACTATGGTTACAACTGGCTCGGTAGCGACCGCTACGTGGAGGATGCTTCCTTCCTGCGCTTCAGCTACGTAAGTTTGAGCTACAATGTTCCTAAGACATTCCTGAAGCAGTTTGGTCTTAACCAGGTGCGCTTCGACCTGAGCGGCCAGAACATCTTCGTATGGAGCAAGTATAGCGGCACCGACCCTGAGCATGCCAACAGCGGCTGGAACTTCGCTTCCGACAACTCGCAAACACCACGAAGCAAGTCATTCACACTCCGTATGACGCTCGGTATTTAACCCATCTTTAAATAAAGATAAAAATGAAGAAAAAAACAAACCATATCATCAAGAGCCTGGCGGTAGCCTTCCTCGGAGGCTTATCACTCTGCTCATGCACCGACTTCCTGACGATCTACCCTACAGATAAGACCGTGGGTGAGAACTTCTGGAAAAACAAAGACCAGGTTGACCAAATGGTCACAGGTGCCTATACTGGAATGATTTCTGGTTCCAACATCGAAAGATTCATCATGTGGGGTGACTATCGCTCTGACGTGTTAAGAAAAACCAGCGCATTGAATAATACCACACTGGATAACATCAGCAACGTGGATCTTTATCCTAGCAGCGGTTATAACTCATGGTCATCTTTCTATTATGTCATCAACACCTGCAATCTGGTGATGAACCACGCACAGGATGTACTGGCTGTGGATCCTGACTATACCGAAGGTGACTACCAAACCACCCGTGCACAGATGCTCGGTCTTCGCGCACTCTGCCACTTCTATCTGGTTCGCACCTTCCGCGACGTGCCATACGTAACCAAGGCGTATGAGAAGTCAGACGACCTGACCCTCGACGGCCAGCTGGCACCTGATTCTACCCTGCAGCTCTGCATCAACGACCTGGTAGAGGCAGAAAGAGGTTGCTACAAGTACGGCACCTTCGCCGCCGACGACTGGCGCAGCGTAGGCTTGCTGAGCAAGGATGCCATCAATGCCATCCTCGCCGATGTATATCTGTGGCGTGCTTCGCTCTGGAGCCAAACCGACAAGGAGAAGGCAAAGACCTACTATCAGGCTTGCATCGACTATGCCGACAAGGTGATTGAATCTCACAAGAGATTCTACGAGAACAACTACAAGGGTTCTGCATCCAGCGATAACGCTACTGCTCCTTACTACCTGATGAGTGGTAATCAGGCATTCTATCAGAACTTCGTGGAAGGCAATTCACGCGAAAGCATCTTCGAACTCCAGTTTGATGGAACCAGCAACGTGAACAACCTCGTTCGCCAGTACTTCTACAAGCACTTGAACACAACATCAACCTATGGTATGGTTGCAGGAGCCATGGCTGCAGGTAATCCTATCAGCGATAATCCAACGCCAAGTACATCGAGTGCTTCTATCTCTGCCTTGTATCAGTCGGAGAATGACTATCGTTACTACGACAACAGCTATGAAGTGAACGATGCCAACGTCTCATCATTCCCAATCAGAAAGATGGTGTATAACATGTCAGCCACTTCTACGATTCCAACCAGAAAGCAGGGTTACACCTACTCGCAGACACGCGGTTTCGACAACTACAAGCAGAACTGGATCATGTATCGTATCACCGACGTAATGCTGATGAAGGCAGAAGCCGAGACACAGCTGGCTGGCACCGATGCCAACAAGCTGAAGCATGCCTTCCTGATTGTCAACGCCGTGAACAAGCGTTCGCTCGACCCATTGGCAGTAAACAAGGATTCATTGGTTTATAAGGATAACTACGACAAGCAAGCCAAGCTGGAACTGCTCTGCCTCCAGGAAAGAGGCCGTGAGCTCCTCTACGAAGGCAAGCGCTGGTACGACCTGGTTCGCTACAGCTACCGCCACATGACGGGTGTAGATCCTACCAAGACCCTCTACGAGATTGACCCTAAGGGTAGCCTCTATCCTACACTGAGTAATGCAGACAACGAGTTCAAGAACATCTTAGCAACAAAATACGGCACTAGCATATTAAAGTTCAAGAACGAGGCATTCCTCTACTGGCCAATCCTGCAGCAGGAAACCAAGAACAACAAGTTGATCCATCAGAACCCGGTTTATGTGGAGACACAGACTTCCGAGCGACAGGATTAACAGCATCATTACACATTATTATATATATACATTAATAAATAGTATAGCAATATGACTAAGTTCATTCATAAGATAGGAGGCATGATGGCGCTCGCAGCACTGGGTGTTGCGTCATTCACATCTTGCTCTGAAGAGATTGATGACAGTAACCTCTATACTTTCACCGGTCAAACCGTCATCGACTATCTGCGCAGCGACTCAACCTTGAGCGACATCGCCAGGATTTCCGACATCGCAGGCATGTCTGACCGCTTGTCGGCTTACGGAACTTATACCTGCTTCGCCCCAACCAACAAGGCACTCGAAGTTTATATCGACTCACTCTACAAGGATAAGAAGAGCGATAATTACAACGGTCTTTATACAGGTGAGGTAGGAGACAGCGTCATGAACCGCCTCTGGAAATCAGAAAAGCGTGATTCCCTCTGCAAGGACATCATCGAATCGCACGTAACAGGTCAGAAAAAGACCACCAACGACTTCCTTACAGGTGCCGACATCACCATGATGCTGGGCAACACCCATACACCAAAGCGAATAAACGATGAAATAACCATAGATGGTACTACCCATTTCATCAAGACCGACCAGGAAGTAGAAAATGGTATCGTACATGTAATCGACCGTCTGTTCTACCGCTCCAACAACTATATCATCGACGAGATGGAGGCAATGGGTAACTACAAGATCTGGTGTGATGCATTGCGAGAGACAGGGCTTGATGAGGTTCTGAAAGAGAATATCCGCACCAAGGGCATCTCATGGTTTACCATGGATCCAGAAACCAAGTATCCATTTGCAGAGTATCCTAAGACCTGCAAAGTGGGATTCACTGTCTTTGCAGAACCAGATAAAGTACTGCAGGATAATGGAATTTCCAGTTGGCAGGAATTGGCAGAAAAGGCTAACGAATGGTACAAGGATTGTGCTGACTGGTATAGTTATCTGAAGCATAATCATAGCATCAAGGTGAGCACTGGCGATGACTACACCAACCCTTGGAATACATTGAACATGTTCCTCCGCTACCATATCCTGAGATACTCGCTCTCTATGGATAAGCTGGTTTATTCATACAACGAGTTGGAATATGCAGATGTATATGAGTATGTGCGTACATTATTGCCTTATACCATGTTCAAGCTGACAGGTGTGAAGGATCATGGAGCTGTCAATTCTATATGGATTAACCGTGTATTGAACAATCCTACGTTGACGAGCACCCCTGGTTCTAACACTCAGGATTCATATCTTACAGCAAACACTCCTGCACCAGGAAATGAAGGTATTCAAGTAGCTGGAGGCAAGATTCTGTCACGTCAGGCATCAAATGGTTGGATTCACCCAATCGACAAGATTCTCAAATATGAAAAAAAGGTGCCAGAGAATGTGCTTAACGAGCGTCTCCGCTTCGATTTCATGTCACTCTTAGACGAGGGTATGACCAACCAGTTTAGAGGTTATTCTTACCAGGATCTTTCTTCAAGATTTGGTAGAAACGATAAATTGATAGGAGCCATCCGCTTCCCAGAAGGTTACTTTGAGAACATGGTCATCTACAACGGAGAGTCTTCTCGCGTTTATTACCTGACCAAGGACGAAGCAAAGACCGGTAACAACGGTTTTAAGCCAGGTTGGGATTGCTGGTTAGACTATCAGGGCGACGAATTATTCGTAAAAGGTGCATACGACTTTGCCATTAAGCTGCCACCGGTTCCGAAAGATGGAATCTACGAATTGCGATTCGGTTATGTTATCACCGGAAAACGTACCATGGTACAGTTCTTCATGGGACACTCTTCAGACCGTTCGCAGATGACAACCTGTGACATTCCTCTTGATCAGCGAACAGGAGCAGAAGATGCCGTTATCGGTTGGACAGACCCTAATATAGATGGTGACCTCGGAGTAGCAACCGACAAGTCTATGCACAACCGTGGATGGATGCGAGGTCCTAACTACTTCAGCAACTACAAGAAGGGTATAGATGGCAACGCACGCTACAGCATCAGCAAGCAGCCACATGTACGCCGCATCGTAACCAAGCAGTACTTCAAGCAGGGTGAAGAAAACTGGTTCCGCTGCAAGACAGCGATGCCAGAGGATACAGAAGCTGAGTTTGAGCTCGACTACATCGAACTCGTACCAGCGACAGTGTATAACAACTCTTACCTCACCGAGGACGTATTCTAAAAAATAGAATCAATATCAAGTAAAAAGAATAACATGAAAGTAAGATATATATTAATGACAGCAGCTGTAGCCTTGGGTCTCCAAGGCTGCAGCGACTGGGATGACCATTATGATGTCAACGGCAACAACCTTCCGGGTGCCGACGCTACCCTCTGGGAGCAGATCAGCAGTCGAGATGAGTTGAGCAACTTTGTCACCCTTCTGACGAAAGTGCATTACGACGAGGCGCTCAATTCCAACCAGAGCTTCACCGTATGGGCACCTAAGAACAATGCCTACGACTTCGAGAAGTACAGCAACATGAGCGACAGCTTGCTGAAGGCAGAATTCCTCAACAACCACATCGCACGCGGCTATCACCGTGCATCGGGCGACATCGACGAGCGCATCCACTTCCTCAACAAGAAGGTGTTAGACTTCCAGGGCAGCAGCAACAGCTACGTGCTCAGCGGCCAGGCAGTGGATAGCACCAACATTCTGAGCAAGAACGGCGTGCTGCACCTGATGAAGGGCATGATGGATTTCCGTCCGAACTTCTATGAATATTTCGCCCGCGAGCACGAGGGTGGCGTGACCACCAACTCGCTGAAGGATATCTTCATGAGCAAGATGAAGCGCGAGATTGATAAGGACAAGAGTGTGGAAGGCCCGATGAAGGATGGTGAAGTTACCTATCTGGATACAGTTTATACAGAAACCAACCAGATGTTCACCCTGCTCAATGCCCAGCTCACCAGCGAAGACAGTACCTACACGATGATTGTTCCTAGCGACAAGGCATGGGAGAAGGCTTACAAGCATGTGGAGGCATACTACGACTATCCTGAAAGCTTCGAGCCATTCACCCTTACCAACGATGAGAAGACAGGTAAGCTCACCTACACCATCGCATCAAAGGTAAACATCGATGCCGACAGCTTGAAGAAAGAGCATACCATCCTGACCGTCCTGATGCCATTGATATTCAGCAACACCGTGAACCCAGCACTGAAGGATGGCAACATTCCAACCGGTGCTACCGACTCTATCCACAGTACAACCAATGTGTATTCATACAACACCTTGAACTACATGAGCGAAAACAGCAGCCGCGTGGATGATGCCGCAGAGTTGTTCAAGGGTGCTACCAAATACAACATGAGTAACGGTACTGTATGGTTAACAGGCGATTCACTCTACGCACGCCCATGGTCAAATTGGAACCCTACCATCCACCTGAAGGCTCAGTACGGTAACTATCAGGCAGGTACCAGCAACGTAACCCTGACAAAGACCGTGACCGTGGGAACCAGCGACCGCAATCCAAGCGTAAAGGGTTCCATGCACACCCCAGCGTTCTATCAGGTATCATCTGCCATCAACCAGCGCCCAGAGGTATTCCTCTACGCTCCACAGGTTCGATCTACAGCATACGCCGTATATCTGACCATGGTTCCTGCTACCATCAACGATACCCTAGCCGTACCAACCGAGCAAGCCATCGCTCTGCGTACCATCATGCACAACAGTAGGGGTGGCGCTCCTAAGGCACAAGCCAGCACCGGATATCCAACTCCAGGTGCCCTGAAAAAGGATTTCGACCACATGAACAAGAACATGGGTACGGTGACATTCGATTACGGAACCAAGGAAGAATCCAAGATTCTGACCAAGTACATGGGTATCTTCAAGCCAAACATGAGCTATACTGCACTTCAGAGCAACCCAGCAATCCGCCCAGTGTTCAATGTATATTGCAACACACGTGTCAAAGATGGTAGCACAGAGCTCCGCATCGCAGGCATCGTCCTGGTACCTCAGGAGGCAGTGGAATACTACATGAAAAATGGTATGATTAGCGACTACACGGGCGACATGCCAGAACTCTTCTGGAACCTCACCGGATCCAGCAATTAATCAAACATGAACTCAACATTTGAAAACAATGATAAATTTCAGAATATTGGCAATCATGGGCTTGATGGCTGTGGCAGCACAGGTCAACGCCCAGGAAGCAACAGATGACGCAGCAAGTCAGAAGAAGACGGCAGCAGCTCCTAAGTTGCCTGAATACCCTATGATGGAAATCACAGGTACCATCTACGATGCTGCTACAGGAAAGCCACTCAGCGGTGTACAGGTTCAGCCATTGGGCAATGCCAACTATGCTGCCATGACCAAGGACGACGGTACCTTCACCATCAAGGTGCCTACCTTCACTACATCGCTCTATCTCTTCACTTCGCAGTATGCCAGCCAGCAGGTTTCCATCGCAGGTAAGAGTCATATCACTGCCAACATGCTCAGCGACAAGTTCAACGAGATGTACACCAACGGTACTCAGCTCGGTGGCGCTGCCAGCGTAAAGACCGATAAGACAACCACACAGATTTCTGTTGAGGACCTCATCAGCGAGCAGCTCGGCGGCGACGTGCGCACCATCAAGCGCTCAGGTGCTCCTGGCATCGGTTCTGCCATGTTTATCCGTGGCTTGAACTCGCTCAATGCCAACGCCCAGCCACTGGTAGTAGTGGATGGCGTGCCAATGGACATGCAGTATAACGGCACTTCGCTGCAGACAGGTATGTTCAACAACCAGTTGCTGAACATCAACCCTGCCGACATCGAGAAGATTTCAGTATTGAAGAACGGTACAGCCATCTATGGTGCCAAGGGTGCCAACGGCGTTATCGTCATCGAAACCCGCCGCGGTCACAGCATCGCTACCCGCATTGACGCCAACATCGGCGTGGGCGTGAACCTGGTACCAAAGCTTCCTAAGATGATGGATGCCAACCAGTATATGAGCTATGCCACAGAGATGCTGGGTACTTATCCGGAAATCAGCAAGATTATGGAGAACAATAATCTCAATTTCCTGAATAACGACAAAAACAATTACTATTATAATGCATACCACAACAACACCGACTGGAGCAAGGAGGTTTATGAAGAAGCCTTGAGCCAGAACTACAGCATCAACGTGCAGGGTGGTGACGATGTGGGTATGTACAACCTCTCTCTGGGTTATACCGACGGCAAGAGCACTGCCAAGAAGAATGGCTTCAACCGCCTGAACATCCGTTTCAACAGCGACCTGAAGATTACCAAGGGCTTCGCTACTGAGTTTGACGTTGACTACGTGAAGTTGAGCCGCGACCTCTTCGATGATGGCGCTCCTAGCGACTTCAGCAAGGGTACCGTGACATCGCCTACACTCCTGGCGCTGATCAAATCGCCTATCCTCAACCCATACGTATTCAACAAGACCACAGGTCAGTTGTCTTCTACCCTCTCTGAGGCAGACGACTTCCTGAGTGCACTGGATCCCAACCTCTCGCTGGCAAACCCTACAGCCCTGCTGGCAAACGGTAGCGGCAACAACAAGAACCGCATGGAGAACTCTATGTTCCACGTGCGCATCATGCCTAAGTTCGACCTGGGCAAGGGTTTCAAGCTTTCAGAGAACATCAACTATACGTTGAACCGTAACTCCCAGCGCTACTATCGTCCAAAGGGCGGTGTGCCAACCTTCTATGTAGAGGGCTTGGGTATGGTACAGACCTTGTCTGCTTCCATCTTCGCCAAGGAGGAGACCGTGATGAGCGATACCCGCTTCGATTTCTCACGCATCCTGGGTGCCCACACCATCGATGCCATGGCAGGATTCAGATACCTGAACTACGGTTATGAGATGAACAACCCTACAGGACAGTATCAGAGTGCCGGTAACGACCTCTTGCCAAACGTATCCAACAGCATGGACTTCAAGGATGCCAAAGGTGAGGATTACAAGAAGACCAGCCTTACCTGGTATGCACAAGCCAACTACAACTACAAGAACCGCTACTTCCTGGAGGCTCAGGCAGCCCTGGAGAGCAGCAGCAGCTTCGGCGACAAGGCCACAAGCCTGCGCATGGGCGGTGTAGCATGGGGCTTGTTCCCTAGCGTACAGGCAGGTTGGGTGATGACCAACGAAGCGTGGTTCCCACAGAACATCGGCCTCAACTATCTGCGCCTGAACGCCGGATTCGAGATAAGCGGTAACGACGACATCAACAACAAGGCGGCACGCACATCGTTCGAGGTATTGAAGTTCCTGCACAACGCCATCCCAGCCGTACAGCTCAACAACATCGGTAACGAGAATGTGACCTTCGAGAAGACCCGCCGCATCAACCTGGGCTTCCAGAGCCAGTGGCTCGACAACCGCCTGGGCTTGGGCTTCAACTACTATATGAACCATACATCCGACCTCCTCACCGTGAAGGATTTCACCACTCCTGTGGCAGGTGTGAAGAGCTATTGGAGCAACGAGGGTTCTATGGACAACACCGGATTTGAGGTAAGCCTCAACGGTAAGCCAGTGGTAAGCCGCAACTTCACCCTGGAGCTGGGTGCCAGCTTGGGTCACTACAAGAACGAGATCAAGAGCTTGCCTAACGAGAAATACGTAGCCATCAACGGCAATGCCAAGGGGGCCAAGGGTTATACCTCTTCTATCTATGGCAGCGGCAACGTGGCAACACTCGTAGGTCAGAGTGCCGGTGTATTCTACGGTTACAAGACTGCAGGCGTATTCGCAACAGATGCTGAAGCAAAGGCTGCCGGAAAGGACGGTTATCTCTACCAGCTCGACGAAACCGGTGCCAAGAAGTATTTCAAGGCTGGTGACATGCACTTCGTTGACCAGGATGGCGACGGCTGCATCGGCGAGAACGACAAGACCATCATCGGTAATCCAAACCCGGATATCTATGGTAATGCATTCATCCGCGCCTCTTACGGTAACTTCACACTCTCTGCAGTGTTCGGCTACTCTGTGGGCAACGACATCTTCAACTACCAGCGCAGCGTAATAGAGGGCGGCAAGAACTTCTACAACCAGAGCACTGCCCTGGTAAACCGCTGGAGAAGCGAAGGTCAGGTGACCAATGTTCCTCGTATATCTTACGATGACGAGATGGGCAACTCACGCTTCAGCGACCGCTGGATAGAGGATGGAAGCTATCTGAAGCTCCGCTCACTCAACCTCAACTACAAGGTGCCTGTAAGCACATCCTGGTTGCAGGGTCTTCAGGTTTGGGTAGAGGCAAACAACCTCTTCACCCTGACCAAGTATCTGGGTGGCGACCCTGAGATGTCAACCTCCAACGCCGTGCTCTATCAGGGCATCGACACGGGTAGCATCGCATCAGGACGCACCATTACAGTGGGTTTGAAGCTTAATCTCTAATAAAAAAGTACAATCACAAAGCATCAAAATAATGAAAATTAAATATTTCATAGCAGCCACCCTGGCTGCCATCACATTCAGTTCATGCAGTGATATGTTCGATGATGGATCCAATCGTTACGTCTATAATCCGGAACTCAACGAGAAGGTGGATTCTATGTTCTATATCAACGGTATCTTGAAAGGTGTTCAGCAAGCCATCGACCAGAATGTGCTTGTCAATGAACTTCGTGGCGACCTCGTGTCGCCAACCTCTCATGCCTCTACCGACTTGCAGCGCCTGGCAGCATTCGACTATGCCGACGGCAACAAATATGATTCTGCGTATGTTTATTACCGCATCATCAACAACTGCAACTACTACGTGGCTCACCGCGACACCACCCTTGCTACGGGTTCAAGCCTTGTGGCAATGAAGGAGTATGCCGAGGCAAAAGCCATCCGTGCATGGGCTTACCTGCAGCTGGCTCGCAACTATGGCAACGTGCCTTTCTACACCTATCCTCTTACCGATATCTCATCGGTAGAGGGTGCTGCCAACCTGGAGAAGAAAGACCTGAACGGCATCGTGGCTGCCCTGGCTCCCGACCTGGAGCAGTATGTGAACCTGCCAGTGCCTAGCTGGAAGGAGTTTGACCTGGGTATGAGCGACGCCGGCGAGCAGAAGAAGGTGACCACATCGAAGATGATGATTCCGGTACGCCTCATCCTTGCCGACCTCTATCTGGAGTCAGGCAACTATGCCAAGGCGGCAGAGCATTACTTCAATTATCTGAAGCAGAACAAGGAGCGCCTGCGTTCTTATCTGGCTAACTGGGCGTATTATCCAACCTATTCGGATCTTCCAACCTCAATGAGAAACGGACAGAGCTGGTTTGTTTCAAACGGCGACTGGTCAACTACCTACAGCCAAGATGCGGAAACCATCACCTTCGTGGCTATGGCAACCAACAAGTTGCGTGGTGAGATTACTGCCCTGCCTGGTTTGTTTGGCTACAACTACTACACTGCGGCAGACGGTTATCGCTACAACGTTGAACCTGCCCTGGTAGCATCTGATTCATACCTCGCTCTGTCTAACAGTCAGAACTTCTATTACAGAGTGGGTAGCGGCAAGAACGCTGTTTACGCCTACGCTTCTGTGGGAGATATGCGTTATCACAGTTCTTACAACCGCATTAAGTCGGATAAGAAGAAAGATTTGGTTAACATTATCATGAAATATGAGAATGCGAACATTCCGCTCTATCGCACCTCTGGTGTTTATCTGAAACTTGCCGAGGCTATCAACCGCATGGGACATCCTGACGTGGCATTCGCCTTGCTGAAGGATGGCTGGAACCACAAGTTGGAGCAGGATACCACCTATATGACCCAGGAAGGTATCGAGTTCCTGAAGACCACCGTTCCTTTCCTGACGGATGAGAACCGAGTAGTGTTCAACGATGAGGACGAATCTAGGGAATACAGCATAGGTAACCAGCCACTGCATGCCCGTGGTGCCGGTATGACCCAGGGTAACCAGTCGCTCTACAAGTATCGCACAGAGATTGATAAGAAGTTGGCTGAATTAGGTAAAAGTTATCCTGAAAACGCAAATGCTTCAGATAGCTTGAAGATTGAGCAGGATGCCGTAGAAGACCTTCTCTGCGACGAGATGGCATTGGAGCTTGCCTTTGAGGGAAGCCGCTTCAGCGACCTTTGCCGCATCGCCCGTCACAAGAATGCTGATAACCCTTGGCGCAGCAACTATGGTTCTCTCTGGCTTCGCGATAAGCTGAAGTTCAAGAACTCAGTGCTCGACTTGAGTGATCCGAACAACTGGTTCATGCCATTCAAGTAAAAAGTTGGTAATATGATTATATAAAAAAATCCCCCATACACTCTTTTGCGTATGGGGGAATTTTTTATATCCCGAAGCGTTTCAGCGTTTCACTAAAAACATCTTTAATCCGCTAGGCGCTCGCCGGATTTGAGCAAAAACGCAAGCCCGCTAGGCGCCCGCCGGATTTGAAATCCGGCGTTAAAAAATGTCCTAACCTATTTAGGCTCTGCGGATTTGAAATCCGCAGCAAGGGAGTATGCTTCTTTTTGTTGGGGGATTACAAATCCCCCGGTTTTAATAGGTCGAACATTTTTTGACGGCGGATTGCAAATCCGCCGGAACGCCTGACGGGTATATTACTTAGTCATTTCAAAACCTACACGCAAGCCATCATAGCTGTTGGCGATAGAACCCACTGCACTGAGGGTAGAGCTGCCCTTAAAGGTGCTCAGCATCTTGATGAGGTTGAGAAGCTTCTTCTGGTCGAAGAGAAGGCTGATGCCATTGGTAGTCTTGGTGGCATAACCCGAAGCACTCAGCAGAAGTCCCTTCAGATGGATGGCATGAGTCTTCTCATCAAAGGTATAAGTACCCTGCCATGACTTGCCGTCAATCTGCGCAGAGAAGTTGCCATCGGTGGTAAAAGTAAACTGGGTGTTTGAACTGTTGAAGCCAAACTTATTATAATAGGTACTCAACTTTTCCTCTACCTTGTTGGCAGCAATCTCGCCACCCGCCTTTGCCAGCAGGTTCTCAGAAGTAAAGGCGCAACCCGGCTTGCTATACTTCCAGGTATGAGCACAGAGATCAGCCTTTGAAAATGTGCCCGAACCGATTACGTTGTTCAAGAGGCCACTGATGATGCTACCAATAGATGTGGTGGTGGCAGCAGTGGCAGCAGTTGCCGAAGAAGTAGCACCAGTAGTTCCATCTACAGAAGTAGATGTAGATTTCTTAGTAGAAGTCTTGGTGGTTGACTTGGTAGAAGACTTCTTGGTTGACTTCTTAGAAGATTTCTTCGTAGATTTCTTGGTCGTCTTCTTAACCGGCATCAACTCCGATTTAGAGGCATTAAGCGCAGCCTCGTTCATGGCGCTTGCTTTGCTGCCGGCAGTGCATGCGAGCACGAGGGCAGCCATTAGAATTACCTTTTTCATTTTACTTTCTATATAGTTTTATATCGATATTCATGTTAACGGGTGCAAAGGTCGCAATTTTTTATGAAATAACGAAAGGTTTTTCTCTTTTTTATCAACCCTATTCCCTATTTTCTGCGAATATGATTACTAATCATCAGTGCATCAAACAATTCACCTTTCATTATCTATAGATGAAATAGGATGCAAATGGTTTATTCCGATGTTGTTTTTCGTGCAAAAAGTAGTGCAAATGTTTCATCTTTTTGACTTAAATCAAAAAAAGTCAATAAATATACAAAAAATATCGATTTTTACACCGAAATATTCTCAGAATATCCTATCTTTGCAGCATTAACAAAAATACAATAGGTTATGAATGATTTAATTAAGGTAAACACGAGTAATGAAAATCAGGCATTGAACAAGTGCCAGCAGATTCTTCAGGATCGCCGCGAGGCCCTTGCCTCTAAGGCAAAGAGAAGAGATTAAGTCCTTCACAGTTTATGATGCTGACAAGGATTGAAATCCTTCGAAGAGAGATTTTTTCAGAATGACTCTTAATTTGAAAAAAGTAGTTTTTGGGAAAAAGAAAGAAAAAAGTAAAAACCCCGTTGCATGAACGTTTCGTTTCAGCAACGGGGTTTTTTCATTTTTATATTTTGGTGGGGGATTACATTACTTGCTCTTCTCTGCCTTCATGATAACCTCGAAGTGGTTGCCACTCTTCAGTACCACGTTCTTCAGGAAGTCTGAAATCTGCTGGGCAGTTACCGACTTCACCATCTCACGGTAGTTGGTGTGGGTATCTACCTTACGCAAATCATACATGCTCAATACCTGCATCCAGTAGCTGTTGGTCTTCTCGTCAACACCAGCCTGCTTCAGCAGAATCTCCTTCACCTTCTGCAAGTCGTTGGCATCAGGAGCAGCAATCGTCTCCTCCATACCCTTGAAGAAGCAAGGAACAGCTGCATCTACCTTATCAGGGTTCAACTGAGCCGTACCGTTGATGGTAAGCGCCAACTTGCCGTCGTAATCAAAGATCAAACCGCAAGATGCACCAGTGCTGTAAGCAGCACTCAACTCCTCACGGATGCTGCGCAGATACTTCATCTCCAACAGACGGGCAGAAACATCAGCCAATACGGCTGTCTTCTGAGTATAAGCAGGCAACTTCACGAACCACATTTCGCGTGCCTGGCTCTGTGGATTCTCCATCGCCTTGGTAAAGATGTTCTTCACCTCGCCCTTAGCGTATGGAATCTTCTGGTTCTTCAGCTTCATGCCCTTGTTTGGCAGAGAAGCGATATACTGCTCGATGAGTGGCAGGAGAACCTTCTCATCGTAGTTACCCACAAAGTAGAAGGTGAAGTCCTTGGCATTGCCATAGAGCTGCTTCTGCATGTCGAGCACACGGTCGTAGTTGATGTTCTGGATATCCTCTGCATTTGGAAGAAGAGCCAGCTTGTTGCCCAGGTAGAGGGTGCTCTGGATAGAATCCTGATATACCATGTTAGGGTTGTTGCTCTTGTTAGAGAGCACGGTAACGTAGGTATTCTTCAGGTTCTCGAATGCCTTCTCGTCCTTGGTCAGGTTGGTCATCGAGAGATAGAGAAGCTGCATCATCGTCTCCAGATCCTTAGGAGTAGAAGTACCGGCGATACCGTGACGGAAAGGACTCATGGTGAGACCTACGCTGCACTGCTTACCAGCCAGCATCTTCTGCAGGTCGTTGCCAGTGAAACCAGCCAAGCCGCTTACTTCCCATACGGTAGAAGCATTGGCAGCGTTGATAGGGTCGTTCTGGAATGCAGAGTAACCCACGTTGGCGCTACCGGCAACACGAATCTCATTATCCTTATAGTCGGTCTTCTTCAATACCACCTTGGCACCGTTAGAGAGGGTGAGCTTCTTGAAGCCGAGCACCTTGTTCTCTACCACCTTCTTGATGCTGCCAGCCTTAGGAGCTGAAGCCATCAGTGGTTCCTGCTTCACGTTATCCACATAAGCCTCCAGCTTCTCGCCGCGTACCTGCTTCACGATGGCAGCAAGTTCCTGCTCTGTAGGATAGCTTACGCCCTCTGCCTCCTTCATCAGCACCATGCTCACAAAGTTGGTGTCGGTTTCTGAAATCAGATTCTTCATCGAATTGTTGATGATTTCAACAGGAAGGTTTGGCACTACCATCTGATAAATCTTGTACTCATCTTCGAGAGATGGGATAGGCTCATTGTCTGTGAAGTGATCCACATACTGGGTAGTAAACTGCTCGTTCTTCATCTTGTTGCGGTTCTCATACATGGTTTCCATGCCGCTCATGAAGTTCTCCTTGGCACGGGCATACTCTGTGGCAGTGAAACCGAAGTCGCGTACACGCTTTGCCTCACGCAGGAAGGCTGCATAAGCCTCCTTTACCTTGCCTGGCTTAGCCACACCCGAAATAGAGAAGGCGTCCTTGGTACCTGAGATGAGGTAAGAGCCGATGCCTGCGCTTCCCTGGAGGAATGGGCAATCTGCCTCACGTGTCTGCTCTGCCAGACGGGCACCGATCATCGAACTTACTACGCTGCGGAGGTAACCCTCGATCAGGTAGCTCATGTCGCCCTTCAGGGAATCAGGAATGGCATCGGTCTTCATCATGATATTGATCATGTCGAACTTCTGCTCCTTGTTCTTGTCGATTACGTAGATGGCTGTATCGTTGTCAGCCACTGGCACCGGCACTACCTTGGCAGCATTCTTAGGCACCTTGATGCCAGAGAAGAGTTTCTTGATCTGTGCCTCTACATGATCTACATCGATATCACCCACGATGATGATTGCCTGGTTGTCCGGACGGTACCACTTGCGATAGTAAGCACGCAGGGTTTCAGGGTCGCATCCGTCAACGACGCTCATCAAGCCGATAGGCATACGGTAACCGTACTTCTCGCCCTGATAGAGCTTAGGCAGGTTGCGCTCCAACATGAGCTGCTGACCCACCATGCGCATACGATACTCATTGTGTACCACGTCGCGCTCATCGTTGATGGCCTCCTTGGTCAGCGAGATACCATTGCTCCAATCCTTGAGGATGAGCATGCAGGAATCCACTGCTGAGGTGCGGGTAGTAGGCACATCGGTGAAATAATAAACGGTCTTATCGATGCTGGTATAGGCATTGAGGTTGCGACCATACTCCACGCCGATGCTCTGCAGGTAATCCTGGAGGGAATTGCCCTTGAAGTGCTCGGTGCCATTGAAGGCGAGGTGCTCCAAAAGGTGAGCCAAACCGCGCTGGTCGTCATTCTCATTGATAGAACCCACTTTCTGAGCGATGTAGAAACTAGCCACATGCTCAGGGAAAGCATTATGACGAATGTAGTAGGTCAAGCCATTCTCAAGATGACCGATCTTCACATTCTTGTCCACTGGGATAGGAGGCATCTGTGCCATCGCATTTCCCACAGAGAGCAGCAGCAGTGCCGCTGCGAAAATCTTTCTTAATCTCATATTTTCTCTGCTGAATATTAATAAATATGCAATATTAGTAATTTCGACTGCAAAATTACACAAAATAAACATGATTTGCAAGTATTTGAGAGATTATCTTCCCAAATACCTGCAAATCTTAACATAAAACTAACATTAAACTAACATTAAACCCTAAAGCTCTTCATCCACGATCCCCTGAACAGGCGAACCAGGAAGAGGCATCCTCTCAGCGTAAGCTCCGTGGCCATGGCTATCCAGACGCCCTCCAAGCCGTAGCTCTTCGAAAGCCCATAGGCAAGGGTGAGCCTCACCAGCCACATCGTGCCCAGATTGATGGCGGCAGGCTTCTTCGTATCGCCCGCTCCCACACAAACGCTATAAGTTACGATGCTCGCTGCAAAGAACGGTTCGGCAAAGGCCTCGATACGCAGGCAGATGGTGCCCAGTTCGCGGATGCTCTCCACCGGCGACAGCACGCCTATCATCTCAGGAGCAAAGACAAACATCACCACTCCCATCAATGCCATCACGCTCATGCCCAATCCCACCGTGAGATAGGCAAAGCTCTTGCAGAGGTCGGTGCGCCCTGCTCCATGCGTCTGTCCCACCAGGGTACTTGCCGCATCGCCGATGCCATAACCCGGCATATAACAGAGACTTTCGGCGGTGATGGCGAAGGAATGGGCTGCAATGGCGATATTGCCCAAAGGCGCCACAATCATGGTGCTCACTATCTGCGCTCCGCTCATCAGGATATTCTGGATGGCCATCGGAATACTGATTTGGCAGGCATGTTGCACATAGCTCTTCACCCAGCGGAACGGTTCCTTGTCCTGTCGGAGATTCAGAATCCGGTTTCTGCATGCCGAAATCCAGAGGTTAGGCAGCGAGATGCAGAAGTATGCCATCGCCGTACCGCAAGCCGCTCCCACTACGCCCATCTTCATGATATAGATGAAGAGATAGTTGAAGATAACATCGCAGATGCATATCAGCACCGCCATCACGCTAGGTGTATGCATGTTGCCTGCCGACTTGAGCATCATCTCGGAGATGTGATAGAGGAACACAAAGGGCAGCACAAGGCTGTATATCAGGAAATACCGGGAGGAATAAGGCGCTATGTCGTCGCCACCGCCCAACCAGTAAGGCAGATATCCATGAATGCCCACGCCCACCAGGGTAAGCATCAAGCTGAACGCCAAACCGCATATCAGGGCATGGCGATACACCTGGCGTGCCTTCACGAAATCGTTGGCACCGATGAAGTGAGCCACCTGCACCGAGAAACCCGTGGCAGCAGCAGCCAGTAAACTGCCTACAAGCCAGGTGGTAGATTCAATCAAACCGATGCTGGCGGAAGCTTCGGCTCCCAGATGTCCTACCATCGAGGCATCGATAAAGAACATCATTACGGTGGAAATCTGTGCCAACATGGATGGTACACTCAATCCTACGATGAGATTGAGCTTCTCCCGACGGGTCATCGCCCTGCCTTCGCGAATCGACTCCATCAGATAATCAGTTTTATTCTTGAATAACATATCTTTCTTCTAATGAAATGACACAAAAAGTGGCGACCCTCAAAAGAGGAACGCCACCTTCTATTTAAATTTAAAATTTGTCGTACCTTTGTTTTTCCCAAAACTTAACTTCCGCGTAAGCAGAACAGTACTGTCTCGTCGTCCTTGAATAAACAATCTTTTCTTTACCTTAACTAACACCTAGTTTTGAATAAACAATCTTAATTTTACCTAAACTAAAAACCTAACCTATGAACAACAATCTTAACTTTATTTTTTTACCTAACAACTAAAACCTAATAAAATCTATTACCTAACTAAAAACCTAAAACTTATTTTTCTGATGCAAAGGTACAACAATTTTTTGAAACTGCAATACTTTTTCCTGAAAAAATTCATCAAACTAACATTTTTTGACGTATATCATATTTTTGTGTGCGTACACAAACACTTATTAACAAAATCGCAATGCTTGTTAACACAAAGGAGCGTTCCTAAGAATGCCTGTAAGCAAACTTAGGAACGCTCCTCTTATCTCTTTTTTATATAATAAGGTGTAATTTTACGCCGTATATATATAATAAGGTGTAATCACTTTATCTGGTATAATCACTTTGAGAAGTAGCTATCCAGCACTATCTCGAAGCGAAGCATCGAATAGGCAGGAATCGTAGAACTGCTGCTGGTGGTAGAACCATAACCCAACTGGTATGGGATATAAACCATCCAGCGGTCGCCCGGATGCATGTGCATCAGGGCAGTGGCAAAGCCATCCACCACTTTGCTCACGGCAAAGGTAGAAAGCATGGCGGTCTTCTTGTTGTAAGTACCCTCAAAGTTCTTATCAAACACATAACCCGCATTCACGTTGCCATCCTTATCGGTGGTTTGAATCAGGCTTCCACGATAGCTCACCTTCACAGAGTCGGTATATAAAGGACTGGTGGTGCCCTCGCCCTTATCGAGCACATGAACGATGATGTGGTCGCAATCCTTGTAGTTCAGGGGCACTTCCACGCCGTTCACATCCTTGTTAGGCGTCTGGTTCTCCAAGCTCCATTTGCGATATACATACCATCCCTGGCTCTCTCCCATCTTCTTTGCGTAAGCCAGCGTATCGGCAA